>Ga0315274_10000376_pt1 | contig 69698 bp, 59 predicted proteins | sample YL17G02_20_MG_FD_203700 | JGI IMG/M metagenome (GOLD analysis project Ga0315274, IMG submission 203700) | Sediment microbial communities from Yellowstone Lake, YNP, Wyoming, USA - YL17G02_20 | ecosystem: Environmental > Aquatic > Freshwater > Lake > Sediment | place: USA: Wyoming | collected... | reverse complement strand
ATCACGGGTACAACATGGAAGACGCCCTGATCATCAACAAAGCCTCCGTCGAGAGGGGCCTGGGGAGATCGTCCTTCATGAGGACGTATAAATCGGAGGAGCGCAGATATCCAGGAGGGCAGGAGGATCACTTCGAGATTCCGAGCCCGGATGTGAGAGGCGCCCGAACCGATACAGCTTATAGCAATCTGTCCGAAGACGGCCTGATAAGCCCCGAGCTCCTCGTCAAGGGAGGGGACGTGCTCATCGGGAAGACCTCGCCGCCGCGTTTCCTCGAGGAGGAAACGGATTTCCTGACGCCGCAGAAGAGGCGCGAGACATCCGTCACCGTGAGGAGCGGCGAGACCGGCTGGGTCGACAGCGTCTATATGACGGAATCCGAGAACGGGAGCAGGCTGGTCAAGGTGAAGGTCAGGGACGAGAGGATCCCTGAGCTCGGGGACAAGTTCGCATCCAGGCACGGCCAGAAAGGGGTCATCGGGCTCGTCTGCCCTGAGGAGGACCTCCCATTCACCGACGATGGGATCATCCCCGACCTGATCATCAACCCGCACGCCATCCCGTCTAGGATGACCGTCGCACACGTGCTCGAGATGATCGGCGGAAAGGTTGGCTCGATGCAGGGGAGGATCATCGACGGCACCCCGTTCAGCGGCGAGAAGGAGGAGGCGCTGAGGAAGGCGCTGATCGAGACGGGCTTCAAGGACAACGGCAAGGAGGTCATGTACGACGGGAAGACCGGACAGCGCATCCAGGCCGAGATATTCACAGGGGTCATCTACTACCAGAAACTGCACCACATGGTGTCCGGCAAACTGCACGTAAGGAGCAGGGGCCCAGTGCAGATACTCACGAGGCAGCCGACCGAGGGTCGCTCGAGGCAGGGAGGCCTGAGGTTCGGCGAGATGGAGAGGGACTGCCTGATCGGACACGGCGCGGCCATGGTCATCAAGGACAGGCTGCTCGACGAGTCCGACGGAACGCTGCAATACGTCTGCGGCGACCCGAAGTGCGGGCACATCGCGATACTCGACAGGCGCGGCTCGCTTCGCTGCCCGGTCTGCGGGAACAACTCGTCGATCTACCAGGTCCAGATGTCATACGCCTTCAAGCTCCTGCTCGACGAGCTGATGTCGCTGGGCGTGGTTCTGAGGCTTCAACTGGAGGACTTAAGATGATGGACGGTCAGATAATCACTAAGAGGATATCGTCGATCAAATTCTCGCTATTGTCTCCAGATGAGATACGCAAGATGTCCTCCACGAAGATCATCACCGCCGACACGTACGACGATGACGGCTTCCCGATCGACATGGGTCTCATGGACCCGCACCTCGGCGTCATAGAGCCAGGGTTGAGGTGCAAGACGTGCGGCCGGAAGGCCGACGAGTGCCCGGGGCACTTCGGCCACATCGACCTCGCCATGCCGGTCATACACGTCGGCTACGTGAAGGACATAAAGAAGCTGCTCCAGTCGACATGCAGGACATGCGGGAAGCTTCTCCTGACCAGGGAGCAGGCCGAGGACTACACGAAGCAGATGTCGTCCCTCGAGGAGCTCGGAGGGGACACGATAGAGGTCGGCCTCATCTCCAAGGAGACGGCGAAGGACGCCGCATCCAGGACCGTCTGTCCTCACTGCGGGGCCGTGCAGCTCAAGATCACATTGGATAAGCCCACGACCTTCAGGGAGGAGGGCCACAAGCTCACCCCCAAGGAGGTCAGGGAGAGGCTTGAGAGGATCCCCGATGAGGATCTTCCGCCGCTCGGGATGGAGCCGAAGTCGGCAAGGCCGGAATGGATGATCCTGACGTCGCTCCCGGTCCCGCCGGTGGCCGTCAGGCCGTCGATCACGCTCGAGTCAGGTGACAGGTCGGAGGACGACATCACCCACAAGCTCGTCGACGTCCTGAGGATCAACCAGAGGCTGCGAGAGAACAGGGACGCAGGGGCGCCGCAGCTGATCGTAGAGGATCTGTGGGAGCTGCTGCAGTACCATATCACGACTTACTTTGACAACCAGACCTCCGGCATACCGCCCGCTCGGCACAGGTCCGGCAGGCCGCTGAAGACGCTGGCCCAGAGGCTGAAAGGCAAGGAGGGGAGGTTCAGGTCGAACCTCTCCGGAAAGCGCGTCAACTTCTCGGCGAGGACGGTCATCTCGCCGGATCCGCACCTTTCGATCAACGAGGTCGGAGTGCCTGACGAGGCCGCGAGGGAGCTCACCATCCCGGTGCACGTCACCGAGACGAACATGGAGATCGCGAAGGCGCTCGTGAAGATGGGGCCGCTCCCGACCGTCGTCCCGTACAAGCCAGGCGTGAACTACGTCATCAGGAACGACGGCAGGAGGATCAAGATAACGGACAAGAACGCCGAGTCCGTCGCAGAGGTGCTCGAAACCGGCTTCATCGTCGAGAGACACCTGATGGACGGCGACATCGTCCTGTTCAACAGGCAGCCCTCGCTGCACAGGATGTCGATGATGGCGCACACCATCCGCGTCATGGACGCGAAGACGTTCAGGTTCAACCTTTCCGTCTGCCCGCCATATAACGCGGACTTCGACGGCGACGAGATGAACCTCCATGTCCTCCAGAGCGAGGAGGCCAGGGCCGAGGCGAAGATCCTCATGAAGGTCCAGGAGCACATCCTGTCACCGAGGTTCGGCGGACCGGTCATCGGCGGGATCCACGACCACATCACCGGCTCGTTCATACTGACGTACAAAGACGCGAAGTTCAACGAGGAGGAGACGTCGCACATACTCGCCAAGATCGGCCTTCCGAAGCCCCTGCACCCCGAACAGAAGAAGGGGGAGAAGTACTGGTCCGGCAAGCAGCTCTTCACGATGCTGCTCCCGAAGGATCTGCACATGACCTTCCGCGCATCGATATGCCAGAAGTGCGAGAAGTGCAAGCGCGAGAAGTGCGAGCATGACGGTTTCGTCGTTATAAGGCACGGAAGGCTCATCACCGGCACGATCGACGAAAAAGCGATCGGCGCGTTCAAGGGGAGGATCCTCGACAAGATGGCGAGGGATTACGGTTCAGACATGGCCAGGGACTTCCTGGATGCAGCCACGAAGATGGCCGTCGGAGCCATATCGCTCAGGGGATTCACCACCGGCATAGACGACGAGGACATCCCGACCGATGCGAAAGCTCAGATCGAAGAGGTCCTGAGGCTCGCGATGGAGAAGGTCAACTCGTACGTCGACGCATACAGGAACGGCGAGCTGGAGCAGATGCCCGGCAGGTCCATGGAGGAGACCCTCGAGGTCGAGATCATGAAGGAGCTCGGCAAGGCGAGGGACCAAGCCGGCCAGATCGCGGGCCGCCACCTCGGTATGGAGAACTCGGCCGTCATAATGGCAAAATGCGGAGCAAGGGGTTCGATGCTCAACCTGTCGCAGATGGCGGGATGCATCGGGCAGCAGGCGGTCAGAGGAGAGAGGCTCAGCAGGGGTTACTGGAACAGGACCCTGCCGCACTTCAAGAAGGGCGACCTCGGAGCAGAGGCGAGAGGGTTCGTCAGGAGCTCGTACAAGAGCGGGCTTTCACCGACGGAGTTCTTCTTCCACTCCATGGGAGGTCGTGAAGGGCTTGTCGATACCGCCGTCCGAACATCCAGGTCCGGTTACATGCAGAGGCGGCTGATCAACGCCCTGGAGGACCTGAAGGTCATGCAGGACGGGAGCGTCAGGAACACCGCCGGGACGATAATCCAATTCAAGTACGGCGAAGACGGCACCGACCCCGCGAGGAGCGTCCAGGGAGACCCCGTCGACATCGACGACGTCATCCTGACAGTCCTCGGCAAAGAGGGCGAGGGGATCGCCCAGGTCAACGAGAAAGGGGTCGTCAGCTACGGCATACAGGACAGGGATCTCCTTGAGACTCCTGAGGAGCCGGAAGCCGAGACAGAGGAGACCGACTTCGAGGAAGGGGAGGGGAGCTGAACATGGCAACCCCGAACAGATCTGTAGAGGCGCTCGTCGACAAAGGCGTCGACGAGAAGACGGCGGCGCAGCTCGTCGAGGGAGGATTCACGATATCGAGGCTCAGGAAGGTCACAACGGACAAGAAGACCCGGGTCGAGCTGGAGAAGCTCATCGGCGACAAGAAGATGCAGAAGGTCATGCAGTCTCTCAGCTCAGCCGCGGCCAAGAAACCCTCCAAGGGCAGCAGGCTGCGCAAGCCCGAGAAGAAGAAGGAGAGGGAGCCGACCAAGATGTCGCTCCCGAAGAAGACCGTCGAGCCGACCGAGACCGAGCTCAGGATACTCAAGGTCCTATCGGGGATAAAGAAGACCCTGCCGATATCCGTGGTCAGGGAGATCGCGAAGCGCGTCGAGCACGGCAAGATGACCGAGAAGTTCATCAAGTCAATCGTCGAGGAATCGGTCCGGCGGTTCGAGACGCACAGGATAGACCCGAACGAATCGGCCGGGATCATCGCGGCCCAGAGCATCGGGGAGCCTGGCACGCAGATGACCATGAGGACATTCCACTACGCCGGAGTCGCGGAGATGAACGTCACGCTGGGCCTTCCGAGGCTCATCGAGATAGTCGATGCGAGGCGCATCCCAAGCACCCCGATAATGGAGATATACCTCGACCGCTCGATCAAGGACGACACAGACGCGGTCAGGCACATCGCGACAGACATTGAGGAAACGAATCTCCTGGACGTCGCGGACGTCGAGACGGACATCAACGGGTTGAGGATCATCGCGCACCTCGATGTCAAGAAGCTCACGAAGAAGAACATGACCGTCGAGCAGGTCTACAAGAAGATCAACTCGACCCGCGGCCTGAAGGGGCTGGCGGAGATCGGTGCGGACAACGCGTCGGTCGTCGTGAAATCCGACGAGAGCTCGTTCAAGAAGCTCCAGAAGATCTACGAGGACGTCAAGAACTGCTCGCTGAAAGGCATCACGGGCATCGGCAGGGCGGTCATCAGGCGCGTAGAGGGAGAGTACGTCATCTATACCGAAGGGTCCAACCTGGCCGAAGTCCTGAAGGTCGAGAAGGTCGACCGGAAGCGCACGAGCACCAACAGCATCCTCGAGATATTCGAGGTACTCGGCATCGAAGCTGCAAGGAACTCGATCGTGAACGAGGCGTCGACGACTCTCGAGGAGCAGGGTCTCACGGTGGACATACGCCACATCATGCTAGTATCGGACCTCATGACCAACGACGGGGACGTGAAGGCGATCGGCAGGCACGGTATCTCCGGAAGGAAATCGAGCGTCCTCGCAAGGGCGGCGTTCGAGATCACCTCGGCCCATCTGCTGAGGGCGGCGATAATGGGCGAAGAGGACAAGCTGGAAGGGGTCGCAGAAAACATTATAGTGGGTCAGCCGGTTACCCTTGGAACGGGCGCGGTGAAGCTCGTTTGGATGCCGCAAAAGGCGAGCAAAGAATGAACGGGATGGATGGCAAATGGTCACAGACATAAGCAGGTCGTTGAAGGCGGCAGTAGCAACAGGCAAGGTCAAGTTCGGACTTTCGGAGACGAAGAAGGCGATGAGCACCGGCGCAGCGAAGCTCGTCGTGGTCTCCGAGAACTGCCCGGACGACGAGATCAGGTCCGGCGAGACGAAGGTGAAAGTCGTGGTCTATCCCGGCGACAACCTCGAACTCGGCGCCGCGTGCGGGAAACCGTTTGCAGTGTCTTCCTTGGTCATACTCGACCAGGGCAGCTCGGACATTCTGTCCGCTCGATGAGAGGAAATAGATGCCAGAAATCACCCTTACCGGAGACACACTCCGGCATATCACCTTGTTCGAGAACCTCACGGGCACCCGCGTCAAGGACTGCGTGGACACCGTGGACAAGCTTATTTTTGTCGTGGAGAACGGGCAGGGCAGCAGGGCCGTCGGCAAGAAAGGGGAGCATGTCATCAAGCTGAAGAACCTGACCGGGAAGGACATCCAGGTGATCGAGTATTCGGACGACCCGGAGACCTTCGTGAAGAACGTCTTTCACACATACCAGGTTCAGTCGGTGACGATCGAGATGCGCGGGAACATCGTGCACGCGACCGTGAAGGTCGACCCGGCGTCGAAGGGGAAGGCGATAGGGAAGAACGGCAAGAACCTGAGGATCGCGCGCGACATCGTGAACAGGCATCACAACATCCAGAGCATCAGCGTCGCATAAGTGCTCAATCTCAGAGCTAGGACATTACCGGGGAATTCTTTTCCTAATGGCAAGATCCGTCACAATCTTCTTCAGAATCATTTTCCGATGACTTCTCGCTCCACTTCCAAGCGGTCGGCAGTCGGATATTCCTCAATAATGAACGCCCTCTTCTTTAGGTCAGGGGCGATCTCCTCCAGAATCCAGGACGCGATCTCGACGCGCCTCATCTCTTGATTCGGCTCGATGTACCTCTTCGGGATGTCAAATCGCTTCTTGAGATCGGCAGCGAGTGTCACCGGATCCTTCGTTTCGATTATCCCGATGATCAGCGTCCCATCCTTCGTCAGAACATCGAGCGGTCTCATGACGTTCTTCGCCCTCCGCATTATCCTGCGCCTCAGCTGTACACCATCCTTGAAGCTGCTGGAGCAGTAATGCGTCGGCAGGTCAGCAGGAGCACCTTTCAGGAGCCTGAGCGCCATCCTTTCGCTCCCTTTGACGGATGCCGAGACATCATTTTTCACGTCAAATCCTCTCTTTCTCAATGCTCTCCAGTTTGACTCAGAGAATTCAAGCTCGTTCAGGTTCACAAATGAGGCGCCGACGTCGTATGCATCGTTCAGGAATGTCCGGATGTCTTTCTCGCAACCGGGTATCGCAGGTATCTCGAACCCCGCATCCATCCCGAAGCCTCTCGAGGCGGCGATCGCCCCGGCATATTCGCTCTCGCCAAGACCCTTCCAAGTGGATGTCGGGGGATGGAACCTTATCTCGTCCAACCCTGCCGAGGCGACTTTCTCTATCGTCTTCAGATCGGTCGACCTCGTATAGAGGTGGATGTGATGCCTCTCTCCGAAGTTATCCTTCAGGAGCTTGATCAGCCTCGCCGTCTCCTTCGGCTGGATCAAAGGATCTCCTCCAGTGACCCCTGTCCCTGTCGCGTTGATCGCACCCGCCTCTTCGAGGATGTCCGCGTCCTTCCTGACCCTCATCTCATCCGCGTAAACGACCGCTCTTCCTTTCTTCTTGAAGGACAGCGGGCAGTAATAGCATCCGTGAACACACTTCCCGGTGACCAGAAGCACGAGCTTGCCCCCTCTGGCGCATTGGACACACCCTTCCGGGAGCCTACCGGTGTACGCCGAGCCGTTCAGCCACTTCTTGATTGCCACGGTTGAGCGAGCATCCCGCAGCGATAAATATTGTGCTGTCGGGGCCTCGAAACGATATCTAAATACTCCGCTTCGCAATTGCCCGTCTCTGATGACGCCGAAGAGCAGGATAATTCTAGCTCTGGACGTTACTCAACGGGCCAGAGCCGTCGACATCGTTGAGAAATCGCACGAATATCTCGATGCAGTAAAGATCAACTGGCCTCTGGTTCTCGGAGCAGGGCCGAGGATCATAACCGAGATATCAGGGCTCTCTCCGGTCATCTGCGATTTCAAGATTGCCGACATCCCGAACACGAACAGACTGATTGTCGAACAGGCGATGAATCTCGGAGCCAGCGCGGTCATTGCGCACGGCTTCACCGGAACGGATTCGCTCAAAGCCTGCGTGGACGCGAGCGGCGGGAAGGTCTTCGTCGTCACGGAAATGAGCCATCCTGGCGGCAGGGAGTTCACTCAGCCGAATGCGGAGAAGATCGCCGCAATGGCGAAGGAACAAGGGGCGATGGGGATCGTCGCCCCGGCGACGAGGCCGGAGAGGATCGCGAGGATGAGGGAGATCGTCGGAGATTTGCAGATCATTAGCCCCGGGGTCGGAGCGCAGGGGGGAAAAGCATCGGACACATTGAGATTCGGCGCGGATTTCGTAATAGTCGGCCGCGCGGTCTACGAGGCTCCCGACCCGCGGGAAGCCGCCGAAAATCTCTCTAAGGAGATAGCGGAATTTCTCAAAACAAAGAAGTGATTCTGCTTATAAGGGAGGCTAACCCTTTTTCCGACCAAAAACAACCCCGCTTTGCCTTTACTCAGAATGACCTGCAAAATCGCATTAGCCAGTCGGTGTCGTTCGCAGCATCTGGAAACCGCATCAAAATGAACAACGTATTTATACGACTGTAATAATGGGTGAGACTACTTTCAGGTGAACTTCTGTGGCGGAGGTAGAGACGGGTACGCAGCGGTCTGCAGGCAACGCTAGCAGATTCGTATCGGCGATGCGCCTCCGGTTGAAGGACCTTAGAGCGAGCAAGATGATGCCGTTGCTCATCGTCCTGCTCGTCTTCCTCCTCGCACTGTTCCTGAGAGCCTACTTCGCCTACGACCTGTCTGCTAGCAACGGTTGGCTCATGTCCGGAGGGTCGGATAGCTACTACTACCAGTGGCTGATGGACCACGCCTCGCAGACTGGGGAGCATCTTTACATAGACCCGATGCTCAATTATCCGGACGGGGCGCGTAACCCCCGGCCGCCGTTCTATACTTTCTCAGTGGCAGCTCCGGCTGTCCTCTTCCAGGGGGCATTCAGCACCCTTACCGATTCGCTCGGTTTCTTCTTCATAATGTCGTCCGCGTTCTGGGGCGCTCTGACCGTCATACCGATCTACCTGATCGCGAAGGAGATCTTCGGCAGGAGGGCGGGGTATGTAGCCGCGCTTTTCCTGGCAATAATGCCATCGCATGTAGAGCGCAGCGTCGCGACCTTATGCGACCACGACCCCTTCGCGCTGTTCTTCATCGTGCTGACCGTCTACTTCCTGATGAAGGCCATGAAGGCCACGGAGACCTCGAAATGGGTCGAGAACTGGCTGAGTCCAAAGTCCATCATAAGGGGATTAGGTATGTTCGCCTCGAAGAGCCAGAAAGGGATCCTGTATGCCCTTCTCGCCGGCCTGTCCTTCGCCGCGATCGCAATGGCATGGGTCGGGTTCGCCTACATCGAGGTAATTCTCCTGGCATTCTTCCTGATCCAGGTGCTGATAAACAAGTTCAAAGGGATCGACTCCACATCCGCGACCCTCATCTTCTTCATCGCATTCGGGTTCAGTTTCCTGATCACCTACCCGGTGTATCACCAGATGAACCTATGGAATCTGAATGTCCCGTTCTATCTCTTCGGCGCGGCCATCATCGTCGGGGTGCTGTTCTCAGTGACACGGGAACTGCCTTGGCTGATGACGCTCCCGTTGCTCGGGGCGTTTATCGCAATCGCGCTGGTTGTCGTCACCATCATCAGCCCCGATTTGGGAGACGCTATCTTCAGCGGTCAGGGTTACTTCGGAGGGTCCAAACTGTATGAGACGATCGCGGAGGCTCGTGCTCCGGTGTTCAGCCAGCTTGCCGTCTCGTTCGGCGCGGTCACGTTCTACCTTTCGTTCGTCGGCCTCATCCTGATGCTGACCAAGGTCCCGAAGAGGGTCGCCGGGGACTACATCCTCATCTCCGTCTGGATGGCCGTGGCGATATTCATGGCGACATCCGCCGGACGTTTTATGTTCAACGCCGCTCCCGCCTTCGCAATCGCGAGCGCTTGGATCACGGTGCTGATAGTTGACAAGCTCGATTTCAAAACGGTTGGGAAGCTGATAGGCGGCTCCTCCGGGAGCTTCTTCCAGGTGCTGCGGAAGAGCGTGAAGATCCGCCATATCGTCGGGGCACTTTTCGTTGTCTTCCTGCTGATAGTGCCGAACGCCTGGTTCTCTCTGGACGCCGGCATACCGAGGGAGACCAAGCAGGCCTACGACAACAGCATATACAACGCCTTCCCGGACTTCATGCGCCCGAACGCGTCCGACTATCAAAAGACTGGGAACATGTGGTACCTGGGGGCCTTCTCCTATTCGCTACCGCTCCCGAACTCCTATTTCCCCGCGATGTGGAAATGGCTGAAACAGCAGGATGCCGATATACTCCCCGAGAATTCTCGCCCGGCCTACGTCTCCTGGTGGGATTACGGTTTCGAGGCGATTGACGCAGGCGGGCATCCGGCCGTCGCCGACAACTTCCAACAGGGATACCAGATCGGTGGGGACATATTGCTCGCCCCGAACGAATCGGTGGCGATTGGGCTAATGATCTCTCGCGTCCTCGTCGGCCAGGTCAAACAGCCTGTCATCCCTCCGCTAATAAGCAGCGCCCTCCTGAGCTCCGGTGTCGACCCTCTGCTCGTGAAGGACGTCGTGGCTAACTCATCGAAATACAAGAGCACGGTCATGACCTATCCGGACATATATGGTTCCGCAACCTCGGACATCACCGACATCAACATAATGTGGCGCTACCTCGGCGTCCTGTTCGCCGACCTCGGGCTGGACAAGGAAGTGACCCTCTACAAGTCTCTCCGGGATATCACAGGATACTCGATCGGATACATCGGCGTCGACGCCCGACTTCTCCCGAAATCCGCGCAGGATGTCGGCGTCTTCTATGCGCCTGTGAAGCTCACTGATAGGACGATCGATGCGGACGGCGACCCGTCGGACTATTACGCTGTCCTAGCGACCGACAGCAATGGGGTGGACCATCCCCTTTCCGAGCTCTCTTCCCTCCCATCTACTACTGTGATAACCGGCTACAAACTCACCTACACCGACGCGTTCTTCGACACCGTCATGTACAGGGCCTATGCAGGGTTCTCCCCCTCCGATGTCGGAAAGACGAACGATGGCCTGCCGGGGTACAGCGGCTCGGTGCAATCCATCCAACCGATGCCTGCCTGGAACATGACGCACTTCATGCTCGCGTACAGGACCGCTTACTACAACCCGGCCAGCGACGGCTCAGGGGAATGGCAGGCGATATCATTCGAGGATGCCTTTGACTTCCAGCAGAAGATTAACGCCGGCACGATGGATGGAATCGTCGACGCTTCCCCCTCATCCGCGTACCAGGCCGGTACAGTCCTGATAAAGTATTACGATGGGGCTGTGCTAAGCGGGAAGATTACCACGTCAGCGGGTGATCCAGCCCCCGCGATCAGGGTAACAGTTCATGACAAGTACGGCATCCCCCACCAGAGCGTCTTCTCAGATTCCAACGGGACATACACGGTAATCCTGCCGCCGGGAGAGGATACGATATACTTCTCGACCGGTAAGATGGACTTCCAGTCCCTTATCGGCAATAATAAGATGGACGCAATCGTCCTGAATGTGACTGCCGATATGGCGGCAAGGAAGAACATCGACACCAATGGCGACGGAAGATACGATTGGCAGATCAACTATAACGCGCAGATCACATCCGGCACTCTATCGGGCCATGTCTTCTGGGATATGAATAAGGACGGCAACTACACCGAGGGAACCGATGTCCTTATCAAGAACAGCACTCTCGTGGTGACGAACACGAAAGCCTATGACGTCATCTATGACATTGACGTGAAAGATGGCACATACGAGGTCGCAATAACCTCCGGATCTTACGTAGTTGATACCATAGTCAACGGCATTGAGACACTGGGAGAATTCTCCGGCGACATAATCCCCGGCTCTCTCACAATCTCAGAAATCGCAAGGACCCCTACTAGTATCAATGGTACGGTCGTATACGAAGACGGCACGCCCGTATCAGGAGCGCGAGTGTCGATCAAGGCCGATCGCATCGGTCTTTATCCCATCTACGCCATCGCTTACACGGACGAAAACGGCTCATACTCGTTCGCTCAGGTGCTCCCGGGGGAATACACCGTCTCAGTCAGCAAGGGCGACTTGCTCACGTCAATGCCTAGATCGATCATGACATCGAAAGCAACCCCGACCTCGAAAGGCACAACGATAACGCCTGTAAATCGGTCGGCCAGCTTCGTCCTGAGAGCAGCCGGTACTCTGAGCGTGCAGGTGCTAAACGAGAAAGGAACCCCGTTCGAGAACGCCTACATCCTCGTTTCGGATTCCTTTTATCCATCTTCATCGACCATAGCCGTTGCCGATGGTTCCGGCAAGGCTGTCATAAAACTGCCCGAGGGCCCATACTCGCTCGTCGTCAGCTCTCCTTCCGAAAAAGGAATCATGGTCGGAGACGCGAGCGCACTCGTCAAGAGATTCGAGACATCTTCCGCTACCATCAGGGTCGGATCGGCGGCCCGAGTCTCCGGCACAGTGGTCAATGGAGTTCAGGGTGCTACGGCGACCGTCAACGGAGCCGTCGCCGTCTTCACCAACGGCCTTATCGATTACATTTCCGGCGTCAATAATGATGGATTTTATTCGCTCAACTTGCCAGCTGGAGATTACGAGGCCCTGTTCCTCGGTGGAACGCAATTGACCACAATGAAGGTCTCCTTATCTTCATCAGATAAGGTCATCGACGCCATTATCCAGGATTACGTCAACCTCACTTGCGACATCTGGCATGACAGGAATGGCGATGGTGTAAGGCAATCCAATGAGAATGTTGGATACGCCGCAGTCTCCATCCTGCTTCCTAACGGCGTGACGCTCAGGACGAGGTCCAACATCACCGGGGTGTCCGGCATCGGGGTGCCGATGGACACAACGATGACAATCCTTGTCGACGCAGTTGGATACGCCACTTCCAACCCGATAACCATCACGACAGGTGACAGACCGGTTTCGTTGAACGTAAAAATGGAGCTCTCCACTGTCTCCATAAGTGGTAGATTGATTGTCGATGGAAAGGCTCTGACAAATGTTCTCGTGGAGTTCCTCAACGACACAAGATACGCCAATCTCACGTCTGATCAGAACGGCGAGATCCACGGGCAGATATTCCCAGGGATCTACAACGTCCGCGTGCTGTCCCCCGTTACCTCTGGCAGTGGCACTTACTACTGCACCGATAAGATTCTCGCGGTTTACGTCGGAACCGATATTTTCGGTCTCGACATCGAAGTGCAAAAGCGCATCAAAGTCGATGGGACGATTTTCGGTGTGCCCGCCTCGAGGTCAGTCCGCATCCAATTCGAGGGGCCAACTTTCTCTCTGCTGGATGCTACCGGGACATATACGACCTTCCTCAAGGAAGGCAGCTATGTCTGCTATGCCTATGATTTAGATTTCAAGAACTTCGCTGCGGTCTTCGAATTCGACCTTACTGCCTCTTCTAACATTGTCGACATTGCATTCGTGACGGCTTTTGAGATTTCCGGCAGTCCAAATATCGGGCAGAGAACCGCCAATATCACCATCCTGCAGATTACTGACACCGCATCCGGGGCCGTCGTTTCAACCGTCGTCCAGCCAGGGCAGCCTTATTCGGTCGTTCTCCCAGCTGGCAGCTATTCTCTTCATTTCGAGATGAACATCTTTGAGGATCTGCAGCGGTCGCAGAGGTACCTGAAAATGACGAATGACACGGTTATCTCTCTGACATCGAACAGGCTGTTATCTCCGGATATGCAGTACGGCCTCGACAACTCGACGCTGAGTGTCACGATTGTCGACGAGAAAGGAAACCCCGTCGTAACCGATGTGAGGTTCGGCAGCATGAACGAGCTCTCCCAGGGGGAGTCCTACTTCACCGACTTGAACGGAGAGATTAGGTCGACTATTCACCCCGGTGTCTATGCGATATATGTCGTCGACACTCCTACGGGCCTGTCCTACTTCAATTTCATATCTATAAAATATTTGCAGCCGGTCGACCTAAGGATTGTACTGACCCCGGGGCATTTGATTGAAGTCGCTGCCACGGCTTCCAACAGCACGGATTTGATATCGATTAAGCTGACAATCACGAATATTGACAATGGCGCTGCGATTAAGAGCGTCACACTGCTCAGCTCTAACAGTATCTCAATGATGGTCCCTAGCGGGGAATATAGCGTCATCGTCGATGCTCAGCGGCGCGAGAACGGAATGACCATCGGATACTCCTCAACCTTCAGAGCCCAGGTCCTCACGAGGGATGCGGTTCTGAACGCAAAGCTTACCAGGACCAATTCATATTCGTTCGATGCGAGCTGGGATTCTGACCAGGAGGCGACCATTTCGTTGGGAGAATCGGTCAACTACATCATTCAGATGAAAAACACCGGCAATGCCAAGGACACTTACAACTTTAGCGGTTACGGCAGCGGTTTCATCTTCGATTTCCAAGAGGTTCCGGTTCAGCTGGATTTCGGCAATGCTAGCACTTCGACGTACACAACGGTCAAGATAATAGCTACAGCGGACGCCTTGGTGAATCACGGCGACTTGTATGTCAACATTGTATCTGTCGGCAATCCATCTGTAACGAAATCCGTGCAGATATTCATCAATGTCACCCCTGAGTATTCGGCAACAATCGTCCAGGGCGGTTCGGGCAGCGGGAGCGGGACGGTTTTCCTCACCGATCTGAAAGTCACGAACACCGGGAATGCCCTGGATAACTACACTCTCACTATCGTGAATGCGAATGAGTTGCGGCTCAACGGCTGGAGCGCGACGATTAACGGCACGGTCTCGATGACCGGCGACCTGTTGAAAGTCAGCCCAGGAGACACGGCAATTGCGAACATAACGCTGACATCGCTCAGGGCAATGCCGAACAGCAACATCAGCGTCGCAATCGAGGTCAGGTCAATTTCATCCATGTTGTCGTTAGTGACACTAGTCACGCCGATCTTGCCAGATCTGAATTTCTGGCTGGACGAGATGGGTGTTCAGGGAAATAACATCTACACCCATGACGTTTTCCTTGAGCGGGAAAGCGAGAACCTCATATTAATGGCCGTCATGATCTCAATGCTGGCCGCGGTGTTCGTCATCCGCAAGATCAAGTTCGGGAGGTTCCTGAGATGAACAGAAGCCTGCCGTTCACCCTGTCCGTTACGATGATGGTATTCCTGCTTCTCGCGATACCGCTGACCGCCTTCGACTCTCATGCGGCCACCAGTAGCGGTCCTCAGGAATCTATGCTCATTGACATCAGGCTCGACGGCCCCAACGTGATCGGTTCCGATCTGCAGAGCGACTTCACCGTCAGAATCTCATACGCATATCCCGAAAGGATCCAGAGCTTCGGCTTTGCAGCTAAGATAGTCGGGACCAATCTTGGAGGTGCCAAAGTGACTCCCGACAACGGAACCGGCTCCAGCGGGTCCTTCTCCCTGAAAATCACCGGCGCCTCGGGTGTCGGCAAGATGAAAGTCGAGGTCAACGCGACCGCATTCGAGACGGATGCCACCTGGTATCGGATCAAGGAATTCGAGATCGATGTCGTGAGGCCGATCTATATCGACGCCGCCTTGATCAACTCCGGCAACACGTCCGCCAACAACGTCTCCGTCCAGATGATCATTGACGGCGCTCTGATGGAAACGAAGTACTACAATCTGTCCGCCCTAGGAAGCACTTCGGTGAACTTCACCTGGGTATTCAGCACGATCCCGCAGGGCAAGCACACCATCAAGCTCGTCATCGACGACGAATCGAAGATCGTTGAGTTCTCCAAGGGGGACAACGTGATCTCTATGGACGTCTACTACTCCGATTCCGGGAACCTTCTGAGGGGGATGCTCTCCCTTATGATCATTTTCGTCGGCGTGATACTGTTCCTTACAATCATACAAAAAGGGAAGAAGAAGTAATGCGCCTAGGCCGCGGGCAATCGCACAAAGAAGACGGCCCCTTTCTCCTGGTGCCCTGGCTCCCTGTCCTCTACCCAGACCTCTCCGCCGTACAGGTCCAGCAGCGATTTCACGATAGACAGCCCGAGCCCCATCCCCCTCGCAGGCTCCGCAGGCATGAATTTCTGAACGCCGAGGAATATCGCAGGTTTCTTCTCGTCCGGGATTCCAGGGCCGTGGTCTGAGATCGAAACCACCCATGATCCTATCTCTGATTCATCCTGCCCTTCCATCTCACCACTCAACCCGACCTCGATCATCACCGTGTCATGCATGTCGATTCTGATCGCGTTCATGAAGATGTTGTGGAAGAGGTCCGGCAGGAGATCGTTCGCCATCACGAAGGCGTCCTCCGTCTTGAAATCGAACGCGAACTGCACCTTCTTCGAGGGGAAGATGCCCGCGGTCTTCGTCGCCTGGTTCATTATGGTCCTGGGCAGGTCGATCCTCAACATGTTCTTCTTGTCCGCGCTCCTTATGGCGGACAGTTTCCGCACCTTCTCGACGAGCTCCGCCGTCACATCTATCTGCTTCATCGCTCGATCGACGTATCGCTCAATCCCTGAGTCATCCGACTGGGCTGCCGCCAGATCCAGGTAACCCCTGATCGCCATGCTGTAATTCATGAGGTCGTGGAACATGAGCCGGTTCAGAACGTGCACCTCGTCCCTCGAGCGGTTCGCGTCGGAATAGAGGCCGGCATTCTCGAGCGCGATGGCCACCAGCGATACGAATATCTCTATCATCTCGATGGTTCCCCTCTTCGGTATCTTGCCGTCGCTAGGGCTGTCGACGCACAGCGCGCCAACTGCTTTACCCGTGCGGTCCTGGATCACGAAGAACATATTATCGAGATCATGCCAGGAATCCGGACTCTCCCTCGGTCTCGACAGAGCGGCTTTTTCCTCTTCGGCGGAGCCAAAATAGAAGAAATATTGGAGGTCTTCAGGCAACGCTTTCTCGGCAGGTTTCAGGTGAGCAATGTATCCGATGCGATACTCGGGTTTGCTGTTCCTATCTATGATATCCCTCGGCATCCGCATCGCGATCCCCCTCGCGACCATGGCATCGCTGTATCCTCTGAATGACGTCCAGCGGAAACATTTCTCCGTCTCGTCGTAAAGGATGATGGAGCTCGACTTGAATCCGAAAAGCTCCTCGAGTAGTTCCAGGACCCTCCGGACGAGTTTTGACGGGTCCGTCAGCGCCAGAACCGCGCTCGTTACGGTCAGGATCTGCGACGTCTGCACGGTTCTTTTCTCCTGCGTTTCAAGCAGTTGCCGCTCTTCCTCTCCGAGCTTGACCAGCTCTATCGCCACGGAAGCGATGGAGGCAAGAATGTCCAGGCTCTCGACGGATCTCTGATCCAGCTGCTTGCCGGTAGTCGTGCTTGTGATGTAGATGTATCCGATCTCCTTCCCGGACCTGTCGATGAAGTAGAATGATCCCCTGTCGAGAGGGTGCCAAGAATCGGCACTCTCCCTTTTCGTGTTGATCTTTTCTGGAAAAAAGGTCTCTGCAATGTCCTTCTCATCGATGTCCGGAAATTGCTCTGCCAGGTATATTCTTGAAAATTTACCAAGGGCATTCGCGGTATTAACGGTCCTCGCGATTTCATCGGCCGTGTAGGAGACCTTCTGTTTGATGGTAGAGATCCGCTCCTCCGGGTATCCGATAATCCGGGAAGGTACGAAGGCGCCGGATTTCTCCTCCCTCAACAATATCAGCATGGAGCGGACTGGGAAATTTCTGACGACGATATCGCTTATCTCAGTCGACAGGTCGTCCATACTCTCAGTGAAAAGTAGCCTCAACGCCCTGTCGATGATCCTATCCTGGAACTCTTCCTTCTCCTTATCATGCCCAGGGGCCGCTCCAGGTTCGACCACCGACTCGTCCTCTTCTTGTCCAGCCATCTGAGAGCCTTCGTCAGCAGACTGAGTAACCCTTGCGCACTATTATAAAATTCGTTCTGGTGCGGCTCTTTTTCATTAGTCCAGATTTTTCCTGAGGCGAGACATCTGGGTGGCCATTGCAAGCTCCCCCCTGCTCTTCTCGACGAGCCCTCTCGCCACGTCCTGCTTGCGCTTCGTCGCTATCAGCGCATCCGGGTAATCGAAGGTCATGAGGATGTTGAAGAATCTCTCCATTTTACCGAGCATCAGGCCGGCGGCCTCGACATCATCCTTCATCAGCCTGTCCAGCAGAAGCCTCCTCATCTCGCCTATGCTGTCCGCCATGCCAAGAACGAACGCCTCATCCTCGACGCCGATCTCCTCGGGCGAAGGCGCCTCTTTCCCGCAGGTGCATGACGCCAGTATCTCCGCCTCCGCGAGTTCCTGCTCTGCATCGACCGCGTATCCCGCCGAGAGCAGGTCCGGGAAACCGGCGAGCATCTTTTTCAGCTGCGTGTGCGCCTTGCGCGCCCTTTCCATGTTCTCCTTGGCGTCGTTGCCCTTCTGCAGGGAGGCGATCGCGCTCCTGCACTCCCTGATGATTTGCCGCGACGTTTTCAGCGCGCTCTCCCTCGCCAAGTCCTTCTTGTCCAGCCGCTCTCTGATCGCCCTTGATATCTCCTCGATCTCAGGCATTCTTAGCACCTCTCAGCCTCGCCATATGCTCGATCCTCTTCTTGATCAGTCCGCTCTTGCCAATGTCGTGCCTGACGAAGATCCTGCCCTTCACATGTTCCAAAGCGGACTCGCAAATGCCTTCGGCCTCCTCTATCGACTCACCGGTCCCGACGATTCCGATCGACCTCGAACTGGTTGTGAAGATGCCCTCCTCGGTCTCGTTCACTGCCGCGTAATAGAGTGTTGCGCCAGTTCGTCGGATCTTCTCCTCATCGACATCGATCCTCTGATCTGAAAGCGATTTCGTCCCATAACCCTCAGGAACGATGTATTTGCAGACGGTCGCTTCCGGGGAGAATCGATATTCATTGGAAAGGGTACCGGTCGCGATGCCTTTGGCGACCTCCAAGAACGAGTCGCAGATTATCGTCAGGACGTTCATCGCCTCAGGGTCACCGAATCTCGCATTGAATTCCACCACCCTTGGGCCATCCTTTGTCAGCATGAACTGCCCGTAGATGATCCCCCTGTAGTCCAGCCCGTCCGCGCGCATCGCGTCGTTTACCTTCTTGATGATCTCAAGCCCACTGTCGTAATCCTCCCTCGTCAGAAACGGGAGGAGATGGTTGCAGTCTGAGTAAGAACCCATCCCGCCGGTGTTCGGCCCCTTGTCCCCCTCGTAAGCCCTCTTGTGATCCTGAACCGCCGGGGTCGGGACGACGATCTTTCCGTCGCAGAACGCCTGTATCGTGAACTCCTCTCCCTCAAGCCTCTCCTCGAGGATGACGAGCCTCGAACCGTCCATCTTCCCGCCGAGGATCTCGGAGCAGTACTGCTTCACCTCGCCCATCGAGTTGAGGTGCTCCCCGTAGATCTTCGCCCCCTTCCCCCCGGTCAAGCCGGACGGTTTGACCACGACATCGGGGCCGTGCTTGTCCAGCCAGCCGAATATCTCGTCCTGAGAGTTCGATGAGAGGAACTTTATCGCTCCTGGAAGTCTGTGCTTCTGCATCAGCTTCCGCATGAAATCCTTTGATGTCTCCAACCTCGCTGCGTCCTTAGACGGCCCGACCGTAGGGATCCCCGCCTTCCTGAGCGCATCGGCGAGCCCGGCTTCCAACGGGGCCTCCGGCCCGATGAAGGCCAACTCCACACCCCGCATTTTAGCATAGCTCACGACGGCGTCCACATCCGTCTCATCGACGAGCGCGAATTCCTCTGAAAGCCTGGCAATCCCCGGGTTCCTGTTCTTCATGCACGCGTAGAGTGTTGCACCGTCCCTCTTCAGGGCGGAGGCAATCGCATGTTCCCGTGCACCTCCTCCGACCGCCAGCACCTTCAAGAGTGAAGCCTCCGATTTCCGCTCGGTGATTGCCGGACTTCTGGATAAATATATGCTGACCCGGGGAGGGACTGATTGAGAATAAATACTGTCTCTGACAATGCGGAAGCAGATGTCAGGCAAGGGAGAGGTTCAGGAGTCCCTGAGGTCAAAAGGGATCGAACCGGGGGATTCCGTTGAGGTCACTTCTGCGGACGGGCGAATCGTCCGCGGGATCCTGATGCCCCACCACGAATTCAGCGGCGAGGACATCGTAACTATCAAGCTGGAGAGCGGATACAACGTCGGCGTCCATCCGAGATCCTCCAAAGACATCGAGTTGGTCTCGAAGAACGACAAGAGCTCCATGCAGATCGGCATGAATAAGATAGCGACTTCGTCGGTGGATTCAGGGAAGGTCGACAAGGATCTTCCAAGGCTCTCGATTATCAGCACTGGCGGGACCATCGCCTCGTACGTCGACTACAGAACGGGCGCCGTCAAGCCCGTGGTCTCCGCCGATGAGCTCGCCCGCTCGGTTCCAGAGCTCTTCCAATTCTGCTCCCCGAAAACGGAGGTTCTTTACTCCGTTCTGAGCGAGAACATGCGCCCTGAGAACTGGAAGAATCTCACGGAGAAGGTCGCGGAGCACCTCAACAGCGGATCAGCTGGCTGTGTCATTCCGCATGGAACGGACACGATGGGCTTCACCGCAGCTGCACTTTCCTTCTCTCTTTCCAACCTGACTGGCCCGGTGGTCCTAGTCGGCTCACAGAGATCATCCGACCGCCCCTCCTCGGACTCCAAAATGAACCTGATGTCAGCGGCACGACTCGCCATCGATTCCGACCTTGCAGAGGTCGTGGTCCTCATGCATTCGACTACGGACGACACTTCCTGCTCGGTGCACAGAGGGACGAGGGTCAGGAAATGCCATTCATCCAGGAGGGACGCATTCGAGAGCGTCAACGAGCCACCGATCGGCTTCGTCCAGGACGGTAAGGTCTTACTTGAATGCGCGCACGACGAGCGTAAGACCGGCAGAGTGCAGGCCGATGTTAAGTTCGATGACGACGTCGCCCTGGTCCAATTCTACCCCGGCCTGACCCCTTCTAAGTTCAGGAAGTCTGTCGACGGATCCCGCGGGGTCGTCGTCTCAGGCACCGGCCTCGGGCACACCCACCAGGAGATCATCCCAATCATCGCCGATCTCACGAACGACGGCATCCCCGTCTGCATAACGACCCAGTGCATCTGGGGCTCGACCAACCTCAATGTCTACAGCACCGGCAGGGACATGCTCACCGCGGGGGCGATCCCGCTCGGGGACATGCTCTCGGAGACGGCCTATGTCAAGCTCTCCTGGGTGCTCGGCCACACCAGCGACATGAAGAAGATCCGCGAGATGATGCTGACGAACATGAGGCGCGAGATGGGGGAGCGGAGGTCTCTCTGATGCCGTCCAAGGATTACGCAGCTCTCGGGCTGAAGGTCGGACTGGAGATCCACCAGCAGCTCTCAACCGGCAAGCTGTTCTGCTCCTGCCAATGCGAGCTCTCGGAGACCGTCACGCGGAGGTTCAACCGCACGCTCCATGCATCGAGGAGCGAGATGGGCGAGATCGACCGCGCGGCGCTGGAAGAAGCTCAGAAGCAGCTGAAGTTCATCTACGAGTCGACGGAGTTCAACTGCCTGGTGGAGGCCGACGAGGAGCCGCCTCACGCAGCTAGCACGGAAGCGGTTCGCACCACGCTCATCCTGTCCAAGATGGTCGGGGCAGCCCCGGTCGACGAGATCGAATTCATGCGCAAGATCGTCATCGACGGCTCCAACACCTCCGGGTTCCAGCGGACCGCGCTGATCTCCATGGGCGGAAAGCTCGAAGTCTCCGGTAGACCGATCGGGATCGAGACCATCTGCCTCGAGGAGGACGCAGCCAGGAGGATCACCGAGGAGGATCACAGTGCCGTCTTCAGGATCGACCGCCTGGGCATCCCGCTCATCGAACTTGCGACATCCCCTGACATCAGGACGCCGGAAGAGGCACGGGAGGTCGCCGAGAGGATCGGTACTCTCCTGCGGGCCACACGGAGGGTCAGGAGAGGGATAGGATCGATTCGGGAGGACGTCAACATATCCATCTCAGGAGGAGCGAGGGTCGAGATCAAAGGCGCCCAGGAACTCGATCTCCTGCCTTCGTACGTCCAGAACGAGGTCGCGAGGCAGCAGGCTCTCATCGCAGCGAAGGAAGAGCTTGCACGGCGCGGTGTCAAACAGATCCAAGGCGAACAAGTGAACCTCACGAAGCATTTCCAGAAGACGAAGAGCAACGTTCTTCTCAGGGGGATATCGATTGGCGGGGTCGTCCTCGCCGTGAAGCTTCCCGGCTTCGCCGGCTTGATGCGCCCTGACGATAACGGCGTCAAACGCCTCGGAAGGGAGATGGCACTCCACGCAAGAGTTGCTGGCGTCAGAGGGATTTTCCATTCGGACGAACTCCCGGACTATGGCATCATCGAGGAAGAAGTGACGCTGGTCAGGAAGCTCATCGGCGCCGGGGAGGAGGACGGTTTTGTCATCGTCGCCGACACGAAAGAGAGAGCTTCCGCGGCGCTCGACAGGGTCGTCGCAAGGGCGTGCCAGGCGTTGATAGGCGTCCCTGAGGAGACTAGGGATCCGTTACCAGACGGGACGACAGCGTACAGCCGGCCGCTTCCCGGCCGGGCAAGGATGTACCCCGAAACCGATGTCCCTCCTATCAAAGTCACGAAGGAGCTCCTCTTGGAGATTGACGGACTGCTCCCCGAACTGCCCGAACAGATAGCCGCCAGGCTCCAAGAGAAACAATCGCTGAGCAAGGAGCAGGCAGAGGCGCTGGTCAAGAACGGTTTCGATGCGATGTTCGACGAGATCGTCTCAGCCGGGGTGCCGTCGAAGCTCGCGGCAAGAACTCTCGTCAACACCCTTCCAGAGCTGGAGAGCGACGGGCTGGACGTCTCCGTTCTCAGATCGGACACCCTTGTCGACGTGCTGCGGCGAGTCGAATCCGGGTCGTTCTCAAAGGAAGCCGTGCCGTCGCTGCTCAGGAGAATGGTCGAATGCCGCGAGGGCGCGGACGAAGCGGCCAAGGAATTGAAGCTGTGCGGCGCCAGCGAGTCGGATGTCGAGGCCATCATCGACAGGATACTGGCGGAGAAGCGCGATTTCATCCAGGACAAGAAGGACCGGGCGATCGCTCCCCTGATGGGGCTCGTCATGAAGGAGCTTCGCGGGAAGACCGATGGGAAACTGCTCAACAAGCTGGTTTCAGATAAGATCATGAAGATGCTCGGGGAGAAGTAGACGATCACTCGGTTGTCAGCATTCTCAGCTTGTACACGATTAGTTCTTCGAAGAAGACGTGCCGCCTTGCAGCGATCTCGTGATCATACCCCATCTCATCCGCCGCAAGCTCGAACTTCCGCGACTCCGAGAGGGTGGAGACGATGATGTACACTCTGCCGCCCGGCGCAAGCCTTCTCTTGCACTGTTCCAAGAACATCAGAGTCATTTCCAGGCCAGAAAGCCCCCCTGTCCAGCGAGGATCGCTTATCTCATCCTCCGGAAGGTACGGCGGGTTGAAGATGACCACCTCGAACTCCCCATCCAGCCGCTCTAGCAGGTCGCTCTCGACCAAGGTGATATCCAGATCGTTCCTTTCAGCGTTGGCCCGCGCGCATTCAATCGCCTTGATCGATACGTCCGATGCGGTGACTCGCGCACCAACTTTCGCGCAATGGAGCGCGATTATCCCGGTTCCGCATCCCACCTCGAGGACATCCTCTCCGGGACGGACCTCCAACGCCTCGATCATGAGCATGGAATCCTCTGCCGGCTCGTAGACCCCCGATTGAGTCTCTATCCCGATTCCCTCATCGAATCTCATGGTCTGTCCAGGGAATGCGACGACCTAATTAATATGGCTGACGATACTATATCGCCTCGACTGGCATGGGATGTCCGGCATGATCGACCTGTGGTCTGTTGCTGCAATCATGATCATGGTCTCCAGCCTCGTCTATCCATTCCTGCGCAGAGCGATGATGTCGCTGACCATCGCGGTCGGACTCTTCATCATCTACATGCTGGAGATCGTGCCGCAGTCGCCGATCCTGGGCGACCTCGCCTTCTCCCCGCTACATCTCTCATCCGGAGTCGCGATTTACACTGTTTTCACGTCGATGTTCCTTCACGCCAGCATGCTGCACATCATATTCAATGTGATATGGCTGGTCATTCTGGGGCTCTTGTTCGAGGAGAGGATGGGCGCCGGGAGATTTTTATCGATATACCTCATCGCAGGCGTTGCCGGAAACATTGCGTACGGTTTGATCAACTTCGGTGAGAATTCCCTCGCCGTCGGGGCTTCCGGCGCAATCTTCGGAATATTGGGCGCGGTTCTTGTGCTCTATCCCTTCGAGAGGACCGGCATGATGGTGTTCCCCCTTCCGATTCCGAACGCCCCTGTATGGGTCATCGTCCTCATCATGCTGGCCCTTCAGATGGTTTTCCTGGTTAACCCCGGAAGCCATGTCGCATGGCAGGCCCATCTCGGCGGCCTCCTCGCGGGGATGGCCGTCGCTCCGATCATCATGCGGATACGACCGCGGGAGGAATTCCGAGGCGGCCAAACGATAGATATAATGCTGTTCGCTAATACTCCCGAGGAGCAGGGCATCGCCTCGAAGATCAAGTCCGAGAGCATCTCGCAGGTCAGGGACGCCTGGCTCGAGGAGCTCGCAAAGACCGCCAGATGCCCTAAGTGCCAGCAGCCGTTGCAGGCAATGAAAGGCGGGCTGAAGTGCCGCTCCGGCCACAAGTTCAAGATACGAGGGTGATCGACACGCGCGTCGTAGTTCTGAAGACAGGGTCGATATTGAGGCAGGGCACGCTGGTCAAGGACTCACGTTCGACCGTGACCCTGGTCGACACCGGATCCAAGAGGATAATCGTCGATACCGGCTATCTCGGAGAGGATGGCATCTTGACCGATTCCCTTTCCGCGAGAGGGCTCGCTCCGGCCGACATCGATTTCGTCGTGAACACGCACCTCCATCTCGATCACTGCGGCTGCAACCTGATGTTCAGACAATCCGTCTTCTACGCAGATAAGAAAGAGAACCCGCCCGCCTATTTCCGCGCGGCCACCGACGGAAAGGAACTCGTCCCAGGCGTGAAGTTCCTCTCGACCCCAGGTCACACCGAAGGTTCCCTCTCACTCATCGTCAAGGCGGACAGCAAGACATACGCCATCGTCGGGGACGCCATCCCGACGGTCGAGAACTACGAGAGCATGACCCCTCCGGCTATTAACATCGACCCGAGGCTGGCCAAGGAGAGCATGAAGAGAATCCTGAAGATCGCGGACATTGTCGTGCCAGGGCATGGAGCGCAGTTCGATGTGCGTCGCTAACCTTTTTCATCCAGGAGCCAATGGTCGATTGACATGAAACCACCAAGGGAAGTAGTCGTGGAATGCCCGATGTGCAACGAGGAGACCGCGCACGAGATACTCGGCGGCAGGGTCGTCGGGAAGAAGCAGCTCGTGCTGAAGTCATCGGTGAGATGCTGCGAGTGCGGCCACGTGCACGCGGTCGAGCTCGCCGAGGAGATGCCGATCGAGGTCCCTATCGTCGTCAGCTGGATGGAAGAGTCCACGAAGTCGAGGATCACCCTCAACCCGTCCGAGGAGGTCAAGATCGACGACGAGCTCTACTTCAACGATCATCGGATCCTAATCACTTCCGTCGAGGTCGGCGGCGTCCGGAGGAGCAGGGGGAAGGCGAAGGATGTGACCAACATCTGGGCGAAGCAGTTCGACAAGATCTGGATCAAGATATCCCTCGACCGCCACGGCAAGGTCTTTTCTAAGGACATCCTCGCGGTTCCAGAGGAGGAGTTCATCATCGGAGATGTCGTCGACATCGAGGGGACAAACGCCGCTATCACTTCCATAAGGATCGCGACCCATACGATCCATCGCGGCTCGGCGATCGCGAGGGACATCGTAAGAATCTATACGAAGGCGATCAGAAGATGAACCCAGAGACGAAGAGGGACGGGATGATCAGGCATCTCATCTCCGCTGGGTATATCAGAACGCCGGAAGTGGAGAGGGCGATGCGCTCCGTCCCCCGGGAGAAGTTCGTCCCCGAAAGTATAGCAAAGGATGCATACGTGGATTCCCCGCTACCTATCGGTCAGGGGCAGACGATTTCCGCTCCGCACATGGTCGCGATCATGCTGGAGGAGCTCGAGCTTAGGCCCAGCCTCAAGGTCCTGGAGATAGGCGCGGGCTCCGGATACCATGCCGCTGTCACCGCCGAGGTAGTCAAGCCGAACGGGAGGGTGTTCACGATCGAGCGCGTCCCGGAGCTCGTAGAGATGGCTAGGAAGAACATCGAGGCATCGGGATATTCCGATCTGGTCGAGGTGATCCTCGGGGACGGGTCAAAAGGTCTCGTCAAAGAGGCGCCCTTCGATCGGATATTCGTCGCTGCAGGCGCCCCCGACGTACCGAAGCCGTTGACCGACCAGCTGTCGGAAGGCGGCATCATGCTGATTCCAGTCGGGAACAGGTACCTTCAGGATCTGATAAAGGTCCGCAAGAAGAAAGGCAAGCTGGTCGAAGAGAGAAAGGGCGGATGCATATTCGTTCCGCTCATCGGCGAATACGGATACAGTTGAGGGGCGAAGGATTTGAACGCTGCTGGGTCATCATCAATCATGAGCGTGGTGAAGCCCCGGATCGTGCTCGTCGGCGTCGGGCATGTCTTTGACATCAAATCAGCGGTCAAGGGGATAATACATCAGACCAGGCCGGAGGTCGTCGCGCTGGAGCTTGACTCCTTGAGGTTCAACAGCCTCCTGTCGAAGGAGCGTGGGAAAGGCGGACCCGCCCCGTTGGTCTATCGTCTGCTCGCGAAGTTCCAGAGAGATTTGGCTGAGCAATTCGGCAGCGAGGCCGGCAGCGAGATGCTCGCGGCGGCCGATGCTGCGGGAGAGATCGGGGCGAGAGTTGCCCTCATCGACATGGAGGCCGCGACGGTCTTCGCGAGGATGACGAAGGCGATGTCGCTCAGGGAGAAGATGTTGATGATGATCGGAGCCGTGATGGCCCTCTTCACAAGGAAGGCGACCGTAGAGAAGGAACTGGACCGGTTCATGTCAAATGAAGACAAGTTCATGGCGGAGGTCCAGAAGGCATACCCTTCGGTTGTGAGGGTGCTCATCGACGAGAGGAACGAGTTCATGGCAAAGAAGCTGAGGGAGATCTCTTCCATCTCCCAAGTCACCGTCGCGGTCCTCGGCGACGGCCATGTATCTGGCATGACTAGGATGCTCTCGGAATTCGCCGAGGTGGACGTCTGGCGGCTGAACGACCTCCAGAACATGCCTCCAAGCGCACGGAACAGCGAGATGACGCTCTCGTTCACAGTGAACAGCGGCAATAACAAAATTTAATTCCGTTCATTCGATACACGGTGAGGTCGCCCATGAAAATCAAGTTGATCAGCCATCCGGACGATCCGGACAAGTTATGCGCTTCCGCCGCGATGTCATGCTATTCCGAGCAGCCCAGTTACGCCCTGCACGATAAGATGAGCGACGAAGGTGCGCGCAAGGCGATCTCTAAGATCGTCGGCATGGGACATCTCTCAGTCATCGAGCACGCCAGCTTCACGTTCAGCGTGGAAGGCGTCTCCAGAGCGCTGACGCATCAGCTCGTGAGGCACAGGATCGCCTCATATTCCCAGCAGAGCCAGCGCTATGTCTCGATGAACAGGGCATCATACATCATCCCGCCGTCGATCGCTTTGGACCCGGACGCCAAGAAGGAGTACGAGGCCCTGATGAATCAGATCTGGAAAGCGTATGCGGAGCTCGCCCAGAAGGTCCCGAAGGAGGACGCCCGCTACGTATTGCCGAATGCGTGCAACACGAACATAACTGTCACGATGAATGCGCGAGAGCTTACGCACTTCTTCTCGCTCAGATGCTGCAGGCGCGCCCAATGGGAGATCCGGAAGATGGCATGGCTGATGCTGCTCGAAGTACGGCAGGTGTCGCCAATCCTCTTCGAGAACGCTGGCCCAGGCTGCGTGAGAGGCCCTTGCCCCGAAGGCGAATATTCCTGCGGCAAGCCGCTGAGGAAAGGGGAGATACCGAAGGACTTCGATGAGAAGGTCGAGAGCCAGCAGGCTAGAATAGACATCTGAGCCTATCCGTCCACCTCCAAAACCCATATATATGGGGTGATTCTTGGCCAACAATACGCGGTGATCCGTTGGGAAAGATACGGCCGACATACATCAAGAGGATCGCAGAAGACCTTGTCAGGAAGTTCCCGGACAAGTTCACCAACGACTTCGAGACCAACAAGAAGATGGTCGCCGAGCTCGCCGACGTCACTACCGTCAAGATGAGGAACAGGATCGCCGGCTATGTTGTCCGGGTCCGTAGGAAGGCCGAAGCCTGAGCTTTCGGTCCCCATTGTTTTCGTTCGATCGACTATTGGCTGAGTCCGCCCTTTCCGCTCATGGAGAACATATTTCAACGCGCAACTCATCCCATCGACAGCCTGCCCGAGTGGGGTAGCTTGGATATCCTAGAGGCCTGCGAAGCCTCGGACCCGGGTTCGAATCCCGGCTCGGGCGCTCACGATTTCTTCTCAGAAACGATCTTTATCCCGCCTGGCGGCAGGGCCGATTGAATGTCTTCGATGTCCGCCGAGAACCTCTTCGCGAATTCCTTCGCAGCGGTCTCCTTCGGCATTTCACCAGATTCGATTACTACATACGACGCGCAATTCTTCTCGATGGCCGATACAGGTCCGCACATCACCCGCGGCTCCTTCTCTGACGTAGTCATCCCAATCGCGAGCCTTATCTCTAACCTCTCGAAGTAATTCCGCTTCCCCCTGATCACCCATGCACCCTTGGGCAAGAACTCCCCGCTCTGAGGGGTCTTGCTGACCTGTTCGGGGGTCACCCAGTACGCGGAGCCGCTCCCGTGTCCGGCGTTCCACGCCTTCGACATGGCAAGCGAGAAGACCGCCGCCTCCCTGAGCGTCGCTTCGGTCATCCCCTCCTTCGCCTTGACGACGACGCTCGGCGCGCCGTGGATGTCGGCGTGCACGTACCTGTCGCCTGGCTGAAGGTGCTTCTTCACCAGCTGGTCGTTGCTCTTCGCATCCGTTCCAGCGACGACGAGCACCCCCTCTGACGAGATGAACCATCTGTACCGCTCGTGCCATGCCGTAGCCAACCTCCTGGTCTTTTTCTTGGTCTCTTCTTTTCTTTCCAGGCTGTCCTGCTTGTGCTTTTCGATCTTCTTCTGCGTCTCCTTGATCGCCTCGGTCGCGCCTTCGAGTTTCGCCTTCAGCTTCTTCACGTCGTCGTAATAGTCCTGCGCGTTCTCGGTCACATTCAGTTTCCAGTTCAGTATCAATTTTGTCTTCCCGATGGAGGCTCTGAACTCCCCTGTCGCCCTGTCGATTATCTCCAAGTCTCCCGGTCCAGCCTCGGATCCAATGCATTTCTTCGCGTGGTCGAGGGTCTTCTCAACGGTCGCGTAATTCGAGAACAGAAACTCCGCCGCCTCTTGCGACTCTTCGATCTCGTAACCCATTTTCTCGACGGCTGCCAGCTGGGTCGCGAGCGTCCTCTCGAGCCTCCCTTTCTCTCCGCTGTCCATCTCTTCCGCCGGCTGCTCCTTTGGGAGGCTCCTGACAAACTCATCGATCGCCTCGGAGAAGGTCGAGAAATGCTTGATGTTCAATCCGCCGTCCTTCGTCAGTGCTATCGGTGCGACATCGAGAGGCTGGTCGCCCTCGAAGGAGATGTGCGGAGCCGGTTCCCAATTCAGCCTGCCGATCAGAGCCTGGATCTCGTCCCAAATCTTCATCATGAGGTCGAAGTCCATCTTCGTCGCAGAGGTTTCCTTCGGAATGCATGCTCTCTGGCATATCTCCTCCGCATAGTCTCCCCCAAGGTTGACTTTTGTAGCAAGGGTCCGGACGATGTCCGCATTCGAGTTCCTGATGAGGTCGATGAAAGCTTCCTTGGTCGCCGCCCTTGGATCAAAAGCCTCAGGCGGATACGAGTACGGCCCCCTTATTCTCAATTCCCGGTGCTTCATCTTCTTGTGCTTCAGGAGAGCCACGATTGCATCATCCGCCACAAGCAGGACGTTGCCGTCACCGAAAAGCTCGAAGATGAGTTTGCTGGCTGTCTCCTTCTGAAGGGAAAGTTCGATGATTCTGTCGCATCCGTGCTGGGAAACGGCGGTTATCCTCGCGTTCGAGATGTGCTTCCTGAGTTGGCTCGCGAAGGACGACGGCAAGACCGGCATCTCACCAGACGATTTGGAAAGCCAGATCCATCCGTTCAGCCCGACCTTCAGTCTGAGCTTGCCCTCTCCCTTTGCCGCGATCGAGATTTCGATCTCGCCCTTTTCAGGCTGATAGACCTTGTCCACCCTGCAATTGACGAGAGCCTGCAGCTCCTTTGTCAGGGCGATCAGGTCCAGACCGCTCAGGGACTTCTTCATGGGCGACTAATCGCGAACCGAGTTATAATAAATGAGTGTAGGAAAACCTTTTAGTATCGGACTCAATGATGCCAACTGGCTGTGCCACTGTGGCTTAGCGGTAGACCGAGGTCATAATCTGACCAGGTTCGCCAAATAGCGACGCCTTGGTAAGGCGTAGGTCGAGGGTTCGATTCCCTCCAGTGGCTCTTCCTCTCTTATCATCCAGGATAAAGGAATTGACTTCAAAGTCAACGGGGTATTTGTGTATTTATACCACAACACCCACTAATTGAAGCGATTGATATGCAGAAGCAACTCATGATCTTCATCGCAATGATAGTAGCCGCTGCCGCTGTGACAGCAAGCGTATCCGCCGTTCTTATCAGCAGCCAGGACACAGTAGATTTGGACGACAAGATGCCTGCATTCACAAGCAACTCCGAACTCGCTCAGTTCCTTGATTCAGCCAAAGGGGGCAATGATTATTGGAATTCCTCGCAGGGCATGTGGATGAGCCTGGGCGGCAGCGAAGACCAAAGCTACTCTAGCAGGTCTCCCGATTATTCTAAGACCAACGTGAGGACCGAAGGGGTCGATGAGATTGATAATATCAAGACCGACGGCGAATACATCTATTCGTCGACCTGGAACTCCATCAGGATAATCAAAGCCTACCCACCATCCGAGCTCTCGATCGTCTCGTTCATCAACTCTTCTGACATTGTGTCGATCCTCAATTTGACCGAACTTGGACCGAAAGACAGCGGTCAGTACCTGTCGCTATCCATCAGCGGGCTCTACTTAGCCTCCGGCAAGCTCGTTGTCATCGCTTCGGTCTCCGTGTACCGGAATTACAACTGGGGCGACGGCGGTGTCATTGCATATGACGCATCGGCTCCTGGCGTGGCCGCCTACACCAGCAGCTATGCCGCATGGACTCCAGATATGCAGAAGACCGTGGCTTTGATCTTCAACATCGATGATCCGTCTCGTCCGTCCTATGAGACATACTATGCTGTAACCGGTTATCCGATTACCTCCAGGCTCCAGGACGGCTTCCTCTACTCTATATCCGAGTCCTATGTCTGGAAATCCGAGATCGGAACCTATCAATTGCCGGCGGTCACTGTTAGCGGCGGCACATCAGAAGTCGACCTCAAGGATATCCACTACGACCCGGAAGCGAATGACCCATCATATTTCTTGAACATCATGGCGATCGATCTCGCATCGGGCAGCGTGAAGACGAAATCGGTCATTGGCGGATGGTCCTCGATCATCTACAAGTCCCAAGATTCCCTGTATCTCACCTTCGAGAAGTGGAACTGGCAGAGCATGCCCGTCATGAGGATGAGCGATGCGGAGACAGAGCCGTTGGTGACCACAACCATCTACAAGATCGGTGTTGACGGCCTGAGTATGCACATTTCCGCCCGTGGAGACTTTAACGGAGTATTGCTCAATCAGTTCGCTTTGGACGAGAAGGACGGATATCTGAGGCTCGCAGCGAACAACGGGGACTGGAACAACAGGCTGAACGCGGTGTATATCCTCGATTCTGATTTGGCAATAGTCGGTTCCATTAAGAACCTTGCCGCGAACGAATCAATCCAGGCGGCAAGGTTCGTCGGAGACACCCTCTACCTCGTCACCTTCAGGCAGATCGACCCATTATTCGTCATCGACCTGAGCGTCCCGACCGAACCGAAGGTGCTCGGCGAGCTCACGATGCCAGGCTTCTCGAGCTATCTCCATCCCGTCGATGAGGATCACGTTCTCGGCATTGGGCGAGAAGGTACGAGCGTGAAGATCTCCCTGTATGATGTATCGGATCCTGCGAATCCGCAGGAGGTCAGTAAGTACCTGACCGAGGAAAATGCATACGCCTCTTCCTCAGCACAATGGGACTACAAGGCCGTCCTTTTCAGCGCAGAGAAAAATCTGCTGGTGATCCCAATGACAATCTATGGCTACAACTCTGTCAATTACACGCCCTTCAACGGTTTCTTTGTGTTCGATGTGTCAGTCGACTCAGGGATTTCGCTCAGGGGGACCGTCAGCCATGACAGTGATTACTATTACTACTACGAAGCCGGCAGATCGCTCTACATCGGCGAGTATCTGTACACGATCATGGACTCGACGATGAAGGCCAGCACTCTTTCCGATCTGTCCGAGATCGCCACCCTGGAGCTGCCCTCATCGGATGGATACTATTACATTTACCGGACGTTGGGTGCGGGCGTAACGGTGGAGTGAGCTGGAGCTGACGGGGCGAGGTTAATGTTCAAGGAATCCCTTATGCCCAACATCGGGGCGGGACAGATGCGCGTAGAGCTAGACAAGAAATCATTGTTCGCCCTCGCATCGGATACGCGGGTCGACATCCTCAAATCGCTCCAGCCGATGAGGCGGACGGTCACGCAGCTCGCCGAGAGCCTCGGCATCGACAAGGCAGCCGTGCACAGGCACCTGAAGAAGCTGGAGGAAGGCGGGCTAGTCAAGAGGTACGAGGATCACGGCTTCGTCTACTATGGCCTCTCCTGGAAGGCGCGGGACTTGATGTCTCCCACCGAGAACACCAAGGTGATAGTCCTCCTGTCGTCTTCCTGGATATTCATGCTGATCGCGGCTTTCCTGGTCATCGCGACCTTCAGCTCATCACTCGGCGGTGTAACGGGAGGTCTGAACGGTGATCCGCAACAAAACGCCTATGAACGCAACACCTCATATGATGGGCAACAGACTATCCTCGGGTCGAGCTCACTGCCTTGGTACGTCTATGCTGCATCGGCGGGGGGACTCGCGGTAGTCGCCGTCACCCTGGCCTTTCTCGCTTCGAGCTCCCTAATCAGACCGAAGCAGAATATCACAGGATCGGAATCCGCAGTCCCCATCGGACCTCTGGACGAAAGAGCCGACGATTGATCAGAAAGTTATGACCTTGTCGCATCCGTTTATCAGCTGGTAGAGATCCTTCATCGTCGAAAGCGGGCACATCTCCGTCCCCTCCGATTTGCGCAGCTTCAAGCAGGTTCCGCACGCGAGGATCTTGCCCCCGCTCTTCTTGAAATTGACAGCCTGTTCAATTACCTTGAAGACGGCGTTGTCCAAATGCTCGAGCTCGACCCCCTTCGCCAAGAGGAATACCTCGACTTCGTCGCCCTGGCCGAGAGCGAAATTTGCCATTCTCAGAGCATTCCAGACTGTTTCTGAATCATCTGAATAGATGACGACCCCTAGTCTCATGGCACACCTGGAAAAAATGAGTGCGTCCCAGAATAAATAATTGTCTGAAAAAATCCTCATTGCACGCCTCGATGCAAATCTCATCTGGCATCGACTTTGAGACGGATGAGGACAAGGATGCCGAGCAGGATGAAGATTGAAGCAGAGATGAAGCCCGCAGGGTATCCGAAGAATTCGCAGATCAGCCCTCCCGCGACCGGCCCCGCGACCGATCCGACCCCCTGCATCGCGTTGTAAGCGCCGAAAGCCTCTGCCCGGACATCGGGCGATGCGAGGTTCGAGATTATCATCGACCCGGAGACGTTTATCAGCGCCCAGCAGAGGCCGACCAACGAATGCAGGACCAGAATTGCGACCAGTGTGATGACGGGGTCTAGGTGGAAGAGGGCTATTCCCAAGAATGACGGGAAGAGTATAGTCCTCGCTCCAGACCCAAGGATCTGCATCTTCTTGCTTCCCTTGTCCTGGACCCACTTCCCTACCCGCGAGTAGAAAGCGACCGACGTGGCCTGTGAAGCGATGTACACCACGAATATCGCCGAGCTCTGCATGCCGATCTCATCGACAAGGAATATCGGGAAGAAAGCATAGAATGCCGTGAATCCGGCAAACAGGAGGAACACGCAGGAGAGATAGACGTTTAAGGACCTGGTGAACCTGTGTTGCCTCTTACTGCGGTCCTTGAATTCGAAGCGATGGAGCATCCTCATCGGCAGGTACCTCAGTCTCTCGATCGTGATGAAGTGGTGCTCAGGGGGATGCAGCGGCCTGATCCCGAGCCTCTCCTCGGGCTCCTCGATCCATCTCCATGCGACCAGCGCGGAGAGCAGCGCTAGCGCCGCACCGATGATGAACAACGCACGCATCTCGCCCCCCAGTGTCAGACCATTGAAGTCGATTTCCAGCCAAACCGCACCGAGGATTAATCCCGCCACCCAGCCGATCCCGCCGATCTTGCTGAAAGCCGCGATCCTCCGGGCCCACTGATCCCTGGCCGCCGTCTCGATGACCAAAGCCGTCGCGACGGGCGCGCTCGCGGCTACAAGGAACCCAAAGAGCAAGTTTGAAAGGAAGTAGTCCTGCACGCCACCGCTCATTCCCATGAGGAACAGGCACAGCGCCATCCCCAGGAAGCCAAGCAAAACGAAAATTTTTCGTTTCTTCGTCCTATCGGACAGGTGTCCCCAGAGCATGAAGGCCGGGATGCTCGACAGGGACGAGGCGGCTGCAATTATACCAACCTGGCCCACCGAAGCCCCAAGATCCTTGGCGAACAGCAGTATCAAAAGGGAAGTCGCACCGCTCGCTATGCCGTTCGGAATATAGCAGTAATACCACTTGTCGGAGGCGGCGCTCTTGCTCGTGTCCCATCCCTCGTTCCATCGGATAAACATTAGTCCTATTTTCCATTTTCTGACCTAATGTCCAGATGACGTAATCGAGATGTCGCTTCGTTACGTTTAAATATATCTCAATATAACGCGATATATCGTATGAATGCGGAAGAACCCATCGACCATTCTCTGCACTTCCCTCTTTTCGTGAGAGCATGCGTAGCGAAAGGGGATTTCAAAATGATCGTGCTCAGCGTACTCCAGCAACGCCCGATGCACGGCTATGAAGTCACTCGAGTGATCCAAGAACAGTCTCGCGGATTCTACAGACCTAGCGCCGGCTCGGTCTATCCGGCTCTCAAAGCTCTCCTTAACAAAGGCTATGTCCGAGTGAGCGACGAGGATCGCAGGAAAGTGTACCAGATAACATCTGCAGGCAAGAAACTGCTTCAGACTCAACACTCCCAGGTCGAGAGCAGCATGCGCGCCTTCAGGGACTCATTCGGACCAGAGCGCGCGCTAGTCATGGCCGAGATGCAGAAGACTGGAAAACTCATAGCGATGGCTGCCAAGGATATCACGCCCGAGCAGGCGCAAGAGCTGAGCAAGATATTCCAAGAGGCTCGTGAAAAGATTATCAGGATAATCTCGAAATGAGAGAGTGGTGATTATGCCAGAAGACAAGAATGTGATAGAAGTGAAGGATCTTGTCAAGGTCTACGACAAGAAGATCAGAGCGGTTGACGGAATATCCTTCACAGTGAAAGAAGGGGAGATATTCGGGTTCCTCGGGCCGAACGGGGCAGGGAAGACGACCGCCATAAACGTCCTCACAACCGTTCTGACACCCACGAGCGGCAGCGCGAAGGTCTGTGGTTTCGACGTGGTCCATAATGCTCTCGATGTCAGGAAGAGCACGGGCGTCGTCCCGCAGGAATTGACAGCCGACGAGGACCTGTCAGGATTGGAGAACGTCCTACTCTGCGCGGATCTCTACAACGTTCCGAAGGCTGAGGCGAAGAAGCGCGCAAAGGAGCTTCTTGATCTTGTCGAATTGAGCGATGCAGCTGACCGCCTGGTAGAGACATATTCTGGCGGAATGAGAAGGCGCCTCGAGCTGGCCGCTGGACTGATAAACAGGCCGAGGGTGCTGTTCCTGGACGAGCCGACGCTCGGCCTCGATGTCCAGACGAGAGCCGCAATCTGGAAGTACATCAGGCATCTGAAGGAGGAATACCGGATGAGCCTCTTCGTTACGACCCACTATCTCGAGGAGGCGGACAACCTCTGCGACCGGATCGCCATAATCGACAACGGGAAGATCGTCAAACTGGATACCCCGGTCGCTCTCAAAGACAGCCTCGGGGGCGACATAATCGAGGTCGCAGTGGAGGGGAATTCCCAGCCGCTCGTGGACACGCTGAAGAAGATATCGAATGTGAGGGAGGTTACCTGCAAGGAAGACGGGACATGCAGGCTCAAAGTCAAGAGCGGCGAGCAGACGGCGCCCGAGGTAATAAATGCCGTGGCCGCGGCGGGCCTCAAGCTCAGAAAAATCTGGCTCTCCAAGCCCACTCTCGACGAGGTCTATCTGGAATATACGGGCCGATCGCTCAGGCACGAGGAAGGCGACCGCGATGTGATTCGAACCCAGCGATTTATGATGGCTAGGAGGTCGAAAAGATGAGTGGGCTCACGGCGCTCACAGTGCGTGAGCTGAAGAAATGGTACAAGCAGCCGATAATGCTCTTCATGACCCTAATCCAGCCGGTCATATGGATGGGGCTGTTTGGCAAGGCGTTCAATCTGAGCAATCTGGCCGGAGGAGCTGCTGGTGGAGACTTCTTCAAGCAGATGTTCGGCGTGAGCGACTACTTCTCCTACATGGCGGTCGGCATCATCTCGATGGTCGTCCTCTTCACCACAATGTTCGGTGGGATGTCAATCGTGTTCGACAGGAGGCTCGGCTTCCTGAATAAGGTGCTTAGCACGCCAGTAGCGAGAAGCTCGATAATATTCTCCAAGGTGTTCGCAGCGGTCTTGAGGTGTCTGGTGCAAGTGGCCATTGTCATTGTCGCAGCCTTGGCGTTGGGATTGGTACTCTATTCGAACTTCAATCCGCTGATGATACTACTCCCCTTCGCGGCGGCCGTGCTCCTGGCGATAGGGCTGTCAGCCATGTTCATCGCGATTGCAGTGAGATCTCGTCGTTTCGAGACGCAGATGGCTATTGCCAACCTGCTCAATCTCCCGCTGCTGTTCGCGAGCAACGCTTTGTTCCCCATTTCGCTGATGCCGGATTGGCTTCAGGCGTTTGCGAAGATCAACCCTATAACCTACGCGACCGAGGCGATAAGGCAGTCTCTCCTTATGGATCCGAACTGGTCGATACTCGCTGGAGATTTTGCATATCTGGGCGGATTCGCACTGGTCTTCGGGGCTGTCGGGATATTGCTTTCCTGGAGATTCCTATCGAAGTGACGGAGGCTCCGCCCAACCCCTTACTTGCATCCTTTTCCCTAACGAGGGTGGAACCAAAAAGGTAGAATAGTAGGATAAGCTGAAATAACACTGAAAATCCTACAGGATTAGGTGTCCTCGGGCACCTTCAACAAGGAGATCTGTCAACATGGATAAGTGGAGATGCATCGTTTGTGGATATATCTATGACCCAGATGAAGGCGATCCGGACAACGGCGTTCAGCCAGGAACAGCCTGGGAATCAGTTCCCGACGACTGGGTGTGCCCTGTCTGCGGAGCGGCCAAGGACCAGTTCGAGAAGGTCGAGTGATGCGATCTACCCGGACCACTTTGAAACGGGGTTCGGGAAAACGATGAGGTGTGACTATGTCAAAACTTAAGGGCAGTAAAACAGAGAAGAACCTCCTGACAGCTTTTGCAGGAGAGTCTCAGGCAAGGAACCGATACACCTACTTCGCCTCGAAGGCAAGGGACGAGGGACTAGAGCAGATATCGGCGATATTCCTTGACACCGCGGATAACGAGAAGGAGCACGCAAAGCGCTTCTTCAAATTCCTTGAGGGAGGAGCCGTGGAGATTACCGCCACCTATCCGGCCGGGGTCATCGGCAGCACCAAGGAGAACCTGCTGGAGGCCGCGGACGGGGAGAACCTCGAGCATACGAAACTCTATCCCGACGCAGCTTGCGTCGCCGAGGAGGAAGGGTTCAAGGAAGTCGCCGCGGCTTTCAGGATGATAGCGATCGCTGAGAGGAGCCACGAGAAGAGGTACCGCGCCCTGCTGAACAATCTCGAATGCGGTAAGACGTTCAAGCGCGACAAGCCCGTGAAGTGGAAGTGCAGGAACTGTGGCTATGTGCACGAGGGGACGGACGCCCCCCAGATATGCCCGGCCTGTCGTCACATCCAAGCGTTCTTCGAACTACTTGCAGAGAACTACTGAGGCCTTCCTCGTCAAACCCTTTTCATCCATATGTTCTGAAAACATGAACTTGAAGAGGCGTTTCCGCCTCTTCTAAATGGTTTTTTCCAGACTCTTCAGAGCTTCTCTTCCGGCGGTGCTGGCGGCGGAGGGACCTGCTCCTCCTGAGACTTCTGCTTCACGGTTCTCGTCTTCGACTGAATCGTTTCGGGCGACACTATTTCTGATTTTGTCGCGCCGACGTCCGTATATTCGGTCGCTCCCTTCGCTGCTTGTGGCAGACTAAGCTCCTTGATCTTCCTGCTCAGGGACATGAAGACAACAAGGATCGCGACGAGCAGGGCCACAAGCACCCCCATCAGCCCGATCATCATGTTCGTGCTGAGCGAGCCCAAGCTGTTCGTAACCGTTCCGTTGAGGTCGTTGAACCCGTCTTTGACGTCATTCATCTGGTCGTTCGTCAGATTCAGCTTGTCCATTAATGCCTGGTCGTTCGTGCTCATCTGATCCTCTAGGTCGTTCAGCTTGCTCTGCAGCAGGCTGTTCTGCGCCTGCAGGGCAGCTATTTCGTCCAGCGCATCATTCAGCTGGGCAGACAGGCTAGCGTTCACGAGATCAACCGCATCAGCAAGATCGGCCTTCGCCTGGTCAAGCGCAAGCTGCAATTTGGCTATCTCGTTGACTAGGCTCGCGTTCACCTGGTCGATCTGCGTCTGTATCTGGTTGACGAACAGGGTCAGGTTCGCGTTCATCTGGGCCAGCTGCAGCTGCAGTTGCGTGATGTTGGCCATCGTATCGTTCAACTGGGCAGAAAGGCTGCTGTTGATCTCGTTGATCAGCAGCTCCAGCTGTGTAATCTGATCCTGCAGATCGGATATCTGCTGCTGCAACGGGGTGGTTGCGAACACCGTGAACGGGAAGACCGTCTCCGGGAGGGTGTAAGTCCCAGTTTCAAACGACACGCCGAAATATGCGTGGAGTTCGTAGGACCCAACGGGCAAGGATTGCGGGATCTGGATCAAAGTACTGACGTTCCCTGCGGCGAATATCTCGCTCTCCGCCGGATAGATCGTACCAGTACTAGATTTCAGATAATAGACGAGGGCCGTCCCCTTCACCGTCGCGAATGATTCCAAGCTCAAGTTCAGCCAAGCCTCTCCCCCCTGTCCGATGGAAGACATCGAGAATGTTGGGTTCATGGCAAACATTGCCAGCGACTCGACGTAGTTAAAAATCGTTGAGTTGTTGTTCCCCCCGATTGCAAATATCTTATTTTCAAAAGGAACAACCCCGAGGTATTTCCTGGCATAGTTCATGTCTGGGAGTGAGAACCAAGTATCATTGTTGACGCAGTAATAATGTCCTGATGAATAGATCGGCTCCGTAACATTGAACATATTGTTCGATCCGCCCACCGCGTAGATCAATCCGTCGGCGCCTGTCGTCACATCGAGTGCTGCTACGGCGCTCGGCAACTGGGACACTTCGTTCCAACTCGCGGTCCCAATCTTGAATCGATAAACATTGCTCATTGGGTTCCATCCGCCGTCGACGCCACCGATGTAAAAGATGGAATCGACAGATGCCACATACGTAGCCGCTCCTGCGAATCTAGCGACCGGCAATGCAACGCCTCCCGACCAAGAATTCGTGAGAGCGTTGTAAATCTGAACCGCGGTACCTGAACTTGCCCCGCCAATAACATACATGTCAGGCCAATCGACTGCGCACTTTGCCTCCCATTGGGAAAACGGAATATTCGCTCCCGTGGTCCAAGAGTCGGATGCAATGTCATAGATCTGGGTCGTTGCAACTAATCCGGATGAGTCATTGACCCCAGAGAAAACGTATATCCTTCCATCCTCTCCAATCCCTCCGCTCGCGCCTCTGACCCCGGTAGGAATCGGAGCAACCCGCCAAGATGTCCCATTTATCAGGCTATATGCCATCACTAGGTCCGAGGTTGCGATATAGCTGCTGTTTGTGACAACGCCCAGACCTCCGCCAATGATGTACACCGTGTCATTCGCACTGTCAATTACCGTGACCGCCTGAGCCTGTCCCTCGCTCACCGGCGTCAGTGTGCTCCATGTCGGGGAATACGACGCGGCCGAAGCCGTCGGCACAATCCCCAGAAGCGTTGATGTCAAGACCAGCACGGATATCGTAATCGTCCAAACCCTCGCCCTGCTCCTTCTTTCGCTCATTTGATCGCCCTCACAAAATGAACAACATTCCTGAATACCCAGAAGCACTCAGCAATGCCCTCATCCTATGGGTTGCAGTAATTCCTGAAGATTTAATCCTTGTTCCGTGCGTCTGAGTTCAAGATCGAACAACCCGCACGATCATAAGTCGTCCAAAAGAACGAATCCGAGCGCGAGAAAAGACATCGATCGCAGATTCGATTTTTCTTATCAGCAAGTTCGATTAGGATTCCATACGAACTGCTTTTCCTTCATCTTTTCGACGAATTCCAATCACCCCTCGCCGTTCGAAGCCTATATCTGCTTTTCGAAGAACAGGTATTGCAGTATATAAGCAAATGAAAATAATGAACGGCTATTCCTCTCCATTTAGAAGATTTCTAATCACCCCAGATAGCGAAAAAGAAGGGTTCTTATACATTGGCAAAGTTGAGGTAATTGCCCGGTTTGGAACGGAGATTCTAGACCCTGCGGCGCACCCGGTATCTTCGGTTGGATTCTATCTAACCATCTTCCATTTGTTAAGCCCCCACCCGGGAAGGAGGTCGAAATAGATGCCCGATGAAAAGTACATCGAAGAATACATGAAGAAAACCCCAAAGTCAATGGCTCTGTATGAACGATCCTGCAAGAAATTGGCGGGCGGCGCTGAGAGCAACATCCGTCTTTTCCAGCCGTACCCTCTCTATTTGACGCACGGCCGCGGCGCATACATCTACGATGTGGACGGCAACGAATACATCGACTGCATCTGCGGGATGGGTTCGATCATCCTCGGGCACAACGATCCGGAGGTCCGCGCGGCAGTCATCGAGCGCGTGACGAAGGGCGGCGACGTCCTAGGCTGCCCGACAGAGCTGGCAGTCGAATACATTGACAGGGTCCAGAAAGCCTTCCCGAGCATGGAGATTTGCAGGTTCAGCAACTCCGGAACTGAGGCGACGATGAACCTGCTCAGGATCGCCCGCGCCTACACGAAGAAGGACTGCATCGCGAAGGCGGAAGGAGCATATCACGGCGGGCACGACTACGCACTTCACGCCCTCCATCTGACCGAGAAGGAGCTGAACAGCGATCCGAAGAGGCCGCCGTGCCTTCCGTACGGATCCGGAATTCCAAAATACATAACGGAGAACCTCATCAAGGTCTTCCCGTACAACGACGCCGAAGCCACAGCCGAGATCCTGGAGGAGAACCAGGACAAGCTGGCATGCGTGATCATCGAACCGGTTATGGGAGGCGGCGGACTGATACTCCCGAGGGACGACTACCTGAAGAAGGTGAGGAAGATCACCGAGAAGCTCGGGATAGTCCTGATCTTCGACGAAGTATTGACCGGGTTCAGGATCGCCTATGGCGGAGGCCAGGAGCGATTCGACGTGAAGGCGGATCTGACCGCTCTCTCGAAGATCGCAGGAGGAGGCTTCCAGATGGCATGCATCGGAGGCAAGAAGAAGATCATGGACGTCATCGTTCCAAAAGCACAGGGGACCGCAGCCGAGGTCAGCTCAGGGATGACGAACGCCGTCCAGGTCGGCACATACAACGGGCAGCCCACGAGCCTTGTCGCCGGGATGAAGACCATCGAGATACTCGGCCGCTCTGGGACGTACGATTACCTAGAGAAAATATCGGAAATGCTCTGGGGAGGGTTGAAGGACCTGATGGACGACCATAAGATCTGCGGCAGCGTCAATCACATCGGTCCGCTGGGCACGATCTACTTCGACTGCGAGGCCGCGAATACATGGAGAGAGACCTTCTGCCTCAACGAGCACAAGTGGAACCAGTTCTTCTATGGCGGCCTGACGAGGGGCGTGTACTTCGGCATTCCGCACCCCGACGAGAGGTTCTTCCTGACGAAGGCGCACACCGAGGAAGATGTCCAGAAGATTCTCGATGTCTCGGACGATATCTTCGATTCGATCAAGACGAGCACCTGCTGATAGAACAGCTGGATAAACCCTTTCCTTCTCTCATTATCTGATTCATTCAGCAGAGCATGCGCTCACGGGATCAATGCGATCAAAAATGATGATATTGGAGAGCTCTTCGCTCTCCAGTCGGTTTTACCTCAGAAGAATTTCGTCACCTTGTCGAAGTGCTCCGTGACCTTTATGCCCCTCTTGCCGAGCTCCCTGAAGAAGAACTCGGGGTCGACGGTCTGCTCTGCGGCGAACACGCCCGGCTCCTTGATCTTCTTCGTCGCCTGCATCCAGGAGACGATCGCCGGCGGCACCGATGTGTCCCTGCCGGAGCTCGCATTCCTCTTCGGGTCGTTCCACGTCTCGATGAAGTATGTCACCGTGGCGGGCATCCCTCCCTTCGTCCCGAAGCAGTCGATTCTGAACATGTCGTACTCGTACGGCTCGTTCGGCGGGGTCTCCCTGCCGGTCGAAATCCCGTTCTGGTACATCGCTGTCAGGAAATCGAGCGGCGATACCGCGCAATCCCCTGCATTCAGAGCCTTCGTGTTCGCGAACCCGAGCTGCACCAGAGTCTTGAATGTGTTCAGGTCCGTGGACGGGAAGCCGATCCTGAAAGTCACGTTCTTCGCCTTCAGGTTCTTCCCCATGGTCGCGGGCTCTGAGTGCTTGATGTAGTAGGACTTGACCTTTCCGATCGGGTCTGGCATGATGACATCCTTCTCCCCGGACAGGATCGGCTGGGCCTGATGTTTGCCGTTCAGCCATGCGACAGGTTGCTGGGTGAACTCGTCTATGACGGTCCTGATCGAGTATCCGGGCCATCCCGCTTCCTTCACTGGCAGCGTGTTGCCCCATGAGCAGTAGATGTCGATCGTGTCGACCGAATCAAGCTTCTTCGCGCCAGCCGCGCCAGCGACATTCGTCATGCCGGGCGTGCTGCCCAGGCCGATCGTCGCGTTCACACCGGCGTCGGCCCAATCCTTGTGGTGCTCCAGCTGTTTCAGGCACGTGTCGAAGAACCCGCCCAGGTCAGTGTAATGAACACCGTTCTTGACGGCGACTTCCATCACGCCCAGATTCGTCTGGTACCACGCGCAGTTCGTGACGCAGTCGGGCTTCTCCTTCTTCATGACCGCGTCGAGCTTCTTGGGGTCGTTCGCATCGAGCTCGATACAGGTCACCATGTTCGGGTTGACCTTCAGGTCCTTGACGGCCTTCTTGGTCCTGCCAAGGCTGCGGCTTGACGCGATGACATCCATCTTGCACATCTCTACAAGGTCTTGCACGCACATCGCACCGATCTGTCCCGATGCGCCTAGCACGAGTGCTTTCATTTTGAAACCTCTCCTTTGTTGGCAGAGGCAGCCAGATAACCAATCTGCCTCCGATATTCTAGCCGATATCCTCTATTATATAACTAATTTGTCTTGGGGTTTTTAGCAATATTTTCTATGAACATGCCAGTAGTCCCGTCCGAGTTGCGAAACCCCCAGTCGGAATACGCTCAGGTTCGCGACCCTCGTCGATAATAATTCTGAACACCGGCCGGAAAACGGAGAGGACGTTAGAAAAGCGCTCGAAATGAGTAATGAGTCAGCCGGAGAATTCGCCCGTCTTGATCCTCTTGAGATACTTCTGCCATCTCTTCTCATCGTCGATCCGGTTGAATATCGCGGCCTTCCGATCGATCAGATCATCGGAGAGTTCTACATCGTGCAGGTCGTTGATTGCCTTGACGAGCCCTGACATTTCATCGAGGAGCTTCTTTGCAACAGCGAGGGTTATCTTATCGTTCTTTAGCTTGTTCTCAAGTTCGCTCTTGCGCCCCTTGATCTTCTGTATCAGCAGGCGGGCCAGCTCCCTGTCGTCATCGGTGATGCCCTTCTTCGTCCTGAGCTTGAAGATCACGTTGCGGAGTTCGATCTCCGTGTTGTCGAACTTCTCCTTGTCTGGGATGAGGTTGCCGACCCAGGAGAACACGGAGTGCGCCCTGTCGAGGATCCGCTCCCTCTCCTCCTCCGTCAGGAGACACTCGTCGGGCTTCACACACTCCTGGGCCATATCTAATCCCTCATTTGGTCGAATAAATAACAGCTCGCCTGACCCCGATATTCAAGTGATGAAGTAAGAACAATATGTCTGCATCCCTGAAGAATCTGTCAGCCTGAACTCCGTCCCGATCTTGTAGTAATAGGTATCGAGTATGAATTCATCACCGGGATCGAGTTGACCTGTCGTGGATAGGTCGTTGTAAGTTACCCCGTTCATATATGTTCCCGATATTCCTGAGATTATCTGGACGCTGATGTTCGTGTTGCCAGTGGAGTTGACCATCGTCAGGTATACGTCATAGGTGTATAGCGGGTTGGACGAGTTGACAAAATTCACCGACAAGGTCCAATTGTTACCTGACGCGCTCTGGCTCACCGATACCTGCGGTCCTCCTCCAGGCTGCTCCGGCATTACGTACCAACTGTCATTGGCGCGGAAGCAGGGCATGAAACCGGTCATCGTTTGTGGTCCGCTGTCGTTCGTGATGGTAATATCATAGTTGATGAAGCTGGAATCACCTATGATTGACATTGATATCCCGAACTTCGTTGAGAGATTGTTCTTGATGTTCGAGAGGTTGTTCTGTTGGTCAAAGCTCATGGATGACCAGTTGATCTCATATCTGGAGTTGACCGCGACATTAAAGGTCGCGGTGTTCTGCCACATCTTGGAGATTTCCCCTTCGATTTGCATCCGCACCGAGCTGTTGGCGAATTTGAAGATCGTGTAACCCATCGCGCCGGTCACATCCTTCTGCTTGACCCTGTCGATGAAGCTGTCGAATGCGTCGGTCGGGGACCCGGACTGGTTTCCACCGTCACCAGGCCCTCCATTCCCGAAGTCCATCAATATGTACCATCCTCCATCGATCTGGAAGCAGGGCATGTTCCCATCCTGGTAGGAGTTGTTATTGTTGATCGTGATGGTCATGTTGAAAACGATTATGCAGGAGGCCGTGATCGTGTTGGAGATGCGGCTCTGTATTTCATTCTGGATGCCGGTAAGGTTGCTGTTCTCGGAGGCGTTCAGGTCCGCCGGATATTTGACCTGGTGACTGTTCATGGTGATATGGAACGAGTTCCCGGCCTGATTGAACATGGTGTTAAGACTCGTTCTGACTTGGCTCTTCATGGTGGCGTTTCCGAATGAAAAGACAGTCAGAGAAAGCACCCCGTTCGCGTCCTTGGAATTCATGGCGGTTATCAGGGCGTTGAGGGTGTCTTCTGGCGTCAAACCACCGGCCGGATTACCGCCTCCCCCCATCTTCGTCATGAGGAAGACCGTTGTGATGGCAGCCAGCACGACAATCGCTGCGACGATACCCGCAGCGATCATGATCTTCTTATTCCTCCCCTTCTTGAAATCTTCAGGCGACGGCGGGACTGCTTCGGGGATCGTTTCCGAGGCAAGACCCAATGTGACAAGCTTCCTGTCCAGGGCATCAATCTTCTCGTTCAGCGTCTGCAAGGAGTTCTTAGGCTCCGGCCTCAGGCTCAATACAACGTTCCTGACTGCGACGATGATGCACCAGATCACGAGGAACCAGAGGAGTCCCACCAACAGGCTGAAAACCGATCTTTGCTGTTCATCCACAGGGACGACCCCGAAGAGGATCTTGTTCCCGAAGACGATGATTATGATCGCAATGACAATCTCGAAGACCGCTTTGACCCACTTAATTGCCATATACTTTGTGACTGCCATCTGGAAGACCTCGGTTGGCGGCTGACCTGAATGAAACGAGGTAATAATGAACCCTTTTGATTGAAATAGGTTTGGTTGCTGTCATCGTTTATCAACGTTAATGAAATATGGATATGTTCAACCAGCCGTGTCGGCATGGTGAGATTTCTTCTCAATTTTCTCTCAAATACGACACCTTTTAATCAATACAGATTCATACTCATGTGAAATTCGGTCGCGAGTGGGCCGAATCTTGCATGAGAAGGGGGGTATGTTGGTTTGGGAGAAGAATTGAAGAAGCCTGCTGAGGCGACGAAGAAGCCGAAGTACATCCTGATCGCGGTCGTCATTGCCGCGATTCTGATCATAGCGGCTCTTGCTGCGGTATTCATGACCAATACTGGAGGAAGCCAGAAGACCATAACGTTCTACGCGGCGACGAACGTCCTGTCGCTTGACCCAATGGATGCTTATGACACGATGTCGTTCATACCGATCCATAACATCTACGATACGCTAGTTGGGTACACGGGAGAGGACATCGGGAATTACACCGGATGCCTTGCGACCAGCTGGACAGTCTCTGATAACGGGCTGTTCTATAATTTCACCCTTAGACACAACGTGAAGTTCTCAAATGGTAACGCCTTCACGGCGGAGGATGTGAAGTTCAGCGTCGACCGAGTGCTCCAGATGGATTCGCCTGACACTGGCGTGGCATGGATACTGAGCCAGGATGTCAACGCGACGAGCGTGACGGTCGTCGACGACTACAACGTAACATTCGAGCTGACCTTCCCGTACGCGGGGTTCCTGGCGACGATCGCCCAGCCTTTCCCGCTCGGGATAATGGACAAGACCTACACGGAAGCCAACTATTCAACCGCCGACCCATATGCGCACGATTTCATGAAGTCGCACCCGATGGGAACCGGCCCGTACAAGCTTGAGAGCTGGACGAACGAGGTCCAGGAAGTGCTCGTGAAGAACGAGAACTACTGGGGCGGTTGGATTGGCAACCACGTCGACAAGATCATAATAAAGGAGATCTCGGACGTAACGACGAAGGTCCAGGCCCTGAAATCCGGCGATGCGACGATCGCTGAGATACCGTACGGAAACATCCCTGACGTCGCAGGGGACGCGAACATCGTCGTGAAGCCCGTCAAGACCTTCCAGCTCGAGATGGTCGCGATGAATGTGAACTCGACCAAGGCCGGGCACGCGTTCATGACCAATTCGACTGTGTTGCAGGCCTTCTCTTGGGCGTTCGACTATGCCAACACATCGACCAACTTCTATGCCGGATACATGGACCCGGTCCAGGGATGCATCCCGAACGGCATGCCGCTGGAGACGGCAGCCCAGCCTTACAAGGCGTTCACGTTCAACCTGAAGAAGGCATCCGAGCTGTTGAACGCGTCCGGATACACCCTCGATGGGGCGAACAAGAGGTTCAATGGAACGGCGGTGAGCATCTTCGCGGATTCTGGAGACACAGAGAGGGCGCAGACTGCCAGCCTGTTCAAGACGAACCTCAACAGGCTCGGCATAACGGTCGACCTGCAGACGGTCCCAAGTACCGTCCTGGAGGATACGAGGAAGACCGACAACTGGGACATGTACATGACCGGCTGGGTCATCGACTACCTCGACCCTGACGACTATGTGCTCCCGATCGCGGCGTCGGCGGACGTCGGCGGCGGGGATTACTTCCTCACCGGAATACACAACACAACGGTAGACAACGCCACGCTCGATGCGGAAGTTACCTCGAACGCGGCTGCCAGGACAGCTCTCTACAACATCGTATGGGACGGGCTGAACCACGACCCGAACATGATCTTCGTCGGGCAGACGAAGTACGTCGCCTTCTACAGATCGAACCTGCACGGGTTCATGTTTAATCCGGTGACCTGGTACAACTTCTACTACTACTGGCTTGAATAGATCGGGACCAGTAGCGGTGGAAGCTGCAAACCTTTTACCCCTTTACATTATATTCATTGATGGCTATTCGGCAATCTAGCCAGAATCTCTTCCGATTGGAAGGTGAGCGCAATGAAGATGTGGGAGTACATCGCCAGGCGGATACTCTTCATGGTGCCGATCCTCATCGGCGTCCTCGCAATCTCCTTCGTCATCTCCCACGTAGTGCCTGGGGACCCCGTCGGCGTTTACCTCGGCAAATTGGCGAACGACCCCGCAATGAGAGCCGAGGTCGAGCAGAGATACCATCTGAACGACCCATGGCTCGATCAATTCGTCTACTACATCACCGGCATCTTCCAGGGGGATCTCGGCGATTCACTCGTCTACAAACGCCCTGTGGCGGACATCATCCTCGACAGGCTGCCAGCGACAATCGAGCTCGTGATCGCCTCTTCGATGATCGCTGTCCCAATCGGCATCTATCTGGGAATATTATCGGCGACGAAAAGGAACACATGGGTCGATGCAATATCCAGATTCGTGGCACTGATAGGGATTTCGGTGCCGACCTTCTTCCTTGCACTAATCCTGCAGATCGCTCTCGTATCGAACGCGCACCTGTTCCCATTGAGCGGTAGGTTCCCGAATAGTATCGATCCGCCAGTTTCGATAACGGGGTTGTACACCGTCGATAGCTTGCTCAGCTTCGACATTCGCGGCTTCTTCTATAGCGCGTATTATCTGATTCTCCCGTCGTTCGCGCTCGGGTTCTCGATCATCGGGTACATCCTGAGGATGATGAGGTCCAGCATGCTCGAGGTCATGTCCTCTGACTATGTCCGTTCCGCAAGGGCGAAGGGGGTGCCGGAGAGGACAGTCATCTACAAGCATGCATTGAAAAACGCGATGGGACCGACGCTCACGATCTCGGGGCTGACGATAGGCGGTGCGATCAGCTACACCGTTTTCGTGGAGAGGATCTTCGGATGGCCTGGCATCGGGAACTTCGCCGTGACCTCTTCCGAGGGGCTTGATTTCGCAGGGATCCTCGGATTCACGATCGTCGTCACGATCGCATTCCTGGTGGCTAACCTGATCGTCGACGTGCTGTACGCGTACCTGGACCCGCAGGTGCGCCTGGGGGGCTGAACCGTTTTGTCTGAGGAAATCGTGGATTCCAAGGAGGAGGGCAGCCCTTCCGGTCTAGGAGGCTGGCTGGTCAAATTCAGATTGAAGCATGAGTCGTTCCTCAGGGAGTCTCGTTACTCCGCCTACCTCTTCAGCCGGAGCGCACTCTCGATGATAGGGCTCTCCATACTGTTGTTCGTCATTGTCATCGCCCTGCTCGCGCCTTTCATTACACACTCCTATCCAACATACCAAGACGTGGGAGGGCAGTCGCAGGAGTTCTGGCCGGTCAATGTGAATGACCAACTCCGCCCTCCGAGCAATGACCATTGGTTCGGGACCGACTACATGGGTAGGGATCTCTACAGCATGTCGCTCTACGGCGCATGGAAAGCACTCTATGTGGGCGTGCTCGTGGTCATTCCGGCAATCGTCATCGGCGTGATGCTCGGCGCCTTGGCCGGATACTTCGGGCGATTGATGGGCGAGGCGATTATGCGCATAACGGACATATTCCTCAGCATACCAAGCCTCGTGCTCGCGATGGCGATAGTCGCCGCACTGGGCCCGAGTATCACGCACATCACCTACGCTATGATCATCACATGGTGGCCCTGGTACACACGGCTCGTGTACGGGCAGGTGCTATCGATCCGGGAGAAGCAGTATATCGAGGCATCGAGAAGCGTCGGAGCCGGCCACAGGAGGATCCTGTTCAGACATGTGATCAAGAACAGTCTGTCCCCTGTTGTGGTCCAGGCGACTTCAGACTTCGGATACGTGATCCTTGCTGCAGCGGCACTCGGGTGGCTAGGCCTCGGAGCCCCCATCGGCACTGCGGAATGGGGGCGGATGATCTCGGAGAACCAGCCGTTGGTGTTCCAGGCGTGGTGGACCGTCACATTCCCAGGGATGGCGATCGTGATCACAGTGCTCGGGTTCAACCTGCTCGGGGACGGAATCAGGGACGTGCTTGACCCGAAGCTGAGGCGGTGAGCTACCATGCCAGATGATGATGTTCTGCTGAGAATCGAGGGGCTGAAGACGTACTTCCATACCTACGAGGGGGTCGTCAGAGCTCTCGAGGGGATAGACCTCGACGTGAGACAGGGGGAGACGATGGGGCTCGTAGGCGAGACCGGCTGCGGGAAGTCGGTGACTGCCCTCTCAGTGATGCGGCTGATTCCTTCACCTCCAGGGAAGATCGAGGCTGGGAGAGTCTTCCTGGACGAGCCATCATCTGTCACGGCTTTCCGCAAGGAATATGATAATCAGTTCAAGGGCGCGCGGGCAGAAGTCCGGAAGAAAGAATTGGAGAAAATTGAAAAAGCCCTCAAGTCGCTCGAATCCAGCTCAAGTGACGCGAAAAGAAAGGAGCTGAAGGACAGAATCGCCGCCCTCACTTATTCCTATGACCTGCTCGGGAAATCAACCGCGGAGATGAACGCCCTAAGGGGCGACTGGATGTCGATGATATTCCAGGAGCCGATGACCGCGCTCAACCCCGCTTACACGATAGGGGATCAGATTAGTGAGACGGTAGAGCTGCACCAGATGGACAAACTCGTGGACAGCGTCCTGAAGCAGCTGGAACTGGAGAGATCCGCATCGAAGGCAGGGAAGAAGGCCAAGCGGGAACCGAAGAAGCGCCGACCGCGCGCGACAGAGGATGGAGATAAGACGCCGAGGAAAGAGGCATCGGAAGCTGGCGTGTGCTCCTCGTGCGGCGCCGATGCGAGAGATGACTGGGCAGCGTGCACTGGATGCGGTGCCCGGTTCGTCTCAAGGATCCCGGCCGTCTTCTACAAGCAGCGGCTGAAAATTGCCTCCAGCTATTACAGCAGGATTAAGGAGAACCCGGACAACACCTGGGCATATCTGGTGAGGTCAAACCCGATAACCCGGAGGCTCCAGCGCCGATTGAGGCTCGCGAAGACGATCTGGGCGGAGCAGGCTTTGAGAGATGTTAAGATCGCGGAGCCTCGGATGGTCGTGAACAACTATCCACACGAGCTCAGCGGCGGCATGAGGCAGCGGGCGATGATCGCGATGATGATGGCGTGCCAGCCGGATCTGCTGATAGCCGATGAGCCGACGACCGCGCTGGATGTGACGGTCGAGGCGCAGATACTCGATCTCATGAAGGAGCTTCAGGACACGCGGGGGACATCGATTCTGCTGATCACTCACGACTTGGGGATCATTGCGGAGACGTGCTGCAGAGTGGCGATAATGTACGCGGGCTACATCGTGGAACTCGCCACCACGGAGGAGATATTCGCGCGGCCGATGCACCCCTACACGAACGCCCTGTTGAGATCCATCCCCAAGATCGGCCTGAAGTACATGAGCGAGAGGAAGAAGCCCCTTTACGTGATTCCGGGAGTTGTGCCGAATCTGCTGACGCCTCCACCTGGCTGCAGGTTCCACCCAAGATGCGAGCGTGCGCTCGATATCTGCAGGTCGGAAGTTCCCGCCCTGAGGGAGCTCGCGCCAGGGCATTTCGTGGAATGCCATAATCCGGTCGTCAGAAGCAATGGGGTGAGCCCTCCATGACAGCTTCGAAGGGAAAGGCTGGTGAGGACCGCCTGCTCGACATCGATCATCTCAGGAAGGAGTTCCCGATACGCGGGGGAGTCTTCTCGACCGTCAAGGGGGAGGTCAAGGCGGTGGATGATGTCAGCTTCTTCGTGCGCAAGGGAGAGACTCTGTGCATAGTCGGGGAGTCGGGCTGCGGGAAGTCGACCCTGGCGAGGCTCATAATAAGGCTGATCAAGCCGACCGCTGGCAAGATCGTGTTCATGGGGAAGGACATCACGGAGTACCGCTCGAGGCAGCTGCGGGACACGAGGAAGGAGATGCAGATGGTCTTCCAGGATCCGCTGAGCGCCCTCGACCCGCGTATGACGATCAAGAACATTGTCGGTGAGCCGCTGGCGGTCTACAAGCTCGCGCGGGGTGAGGAGCTTACAAGAAAGGTCGTCGAGCTCCTGGAGGTAGTTGGCCTCAAGAAGGAGCACCTCAACAGGTTCCCGCACGAGTTCAGCGGCGGGCAGAGACAGAGGATCAACATGGCCCGCGCCCTCGCACTCAGACCGACCCTGCTAGTGCTCGACGAGCCCACCTCCGCGCTGGACGTGTCGGTGCAGGCGCAGGTACTGAACCTGATTATGGAGCTGCAGAAGTCCCTCGGGCTGACCTATATGTTCATCACGCACGATTTGAGCGTCGTGTTTCACATTAGCGATAGGGTCGCAGTGATGTATGCCGGGAAGCTCGTGGAGCTGGCAAGGACGGAGACGCTCTTCACACGCATGGCGCATCCGTACACCTTCGGCCTGCTCTCGGCTGTGCCGATTGCTGATCCGAGCTTGAAGAGGGAGAGGAGGATGCTCACGGGCGAGGTCCCGAGCCCGTCAAACCCGCCGTCTGGATGTCGGTTCCATCCGAGGTGCTGGAAGACGACGGAGAAGTGCAGCTCCGCTGAGCCGGACCTCAGGGAGATCGAGCCGGAGCACTATGTAGCATGTCACTTCCCGCTTACGGAGGAAAGGAAGGGATGATTGGAGAACCTGATTCGGAACCCGGGGCCGAAAAGAAGGGGGACAGGATCGACAGTCTCATGAGGAGGTTCTCCGAAAGGAGGAAAGAATCCATAAGGCGCTCGTTGGAGCGGCCGCTCCGGACGGAGGTCCTGCGAACAGCCTATCTCGTTGGCTGCATCCTGCTGGATTTCATTCTTGTGCCTATAGCGATCATCGAGGTCCTGGGACACGATCTGCTATACATGGCGGTCTTTGTACTGTTGCCCCTGGCCTATCTGGAATTGAGAATCCATCAGATCCTTTTTAATTTGCCAGAAGGACGCGTCGGTCCTCAACATGAGAAGGAATGACGAAGATATCGTCAATCTGAAGGAAGTGGGCCCAACCGGATTCGAACCGGTGATCTGCGCCTTGTAAGGGCGCCGTCATAACCACTAGACCATGGGCCCAGCATCTCCCCTATCACGGCGTCCTGTTATAAAACTTTGACCGGACTTTATGCGAGTGCTATTGCTTCGAATCGCTCGGCCCTGGCACATGTCCTTCTATGATATTCTTCGCTATGTCATACCCGATGGCGAATGCGCCGAGATTCTCTTTGATCTTCCGCGGGACGACCTTCCTGATCGCCTTCTTGAAATCATCAGGAATCGCATCGATCTTCATCGTCGCCGCCGCGGCTCCAACCATAACCGAGTTCGCCGCGAGCGGGAACTTCACCTTCTCGGCTTCATGGGTGGCATCGAACGCCACCACAGTGCCGCAATGCCGCCCGATGATGGCGAGCAGGTCTTCGAGGTCAGGATACTTCGTCTTCTGCGCCGACACGGAATAGGGGATTATCCTCGAAGTATTCACTATTGCCATGCCGTCTGGAGACAGGATTCGAGCGTATCTCGCGCTCTCCAGCGGTTCAAACCCGATCAGCAGGTCCGCCTTCCCGATGCCGATTATGGGGCTGTAAACCTCGCCGTATCGGACCGTCGCGGTGACTGACCCGCCTCTCTGGGCCATGCCGTGGGTCTCCCCGATGAGCACGTTCATGTTCCTGATCAGAGCGAGCTCTCCCAGAACCCTGGCGAACGACAGGATTCCCTGCCCTCCGACTCCGGCGAGGAAGATGTTCGTCCTCACTTCCTCACCCCTATCGCCTTATGCGGGCAGACTTGATCGCATACAGTGCATCCCACGCAGAGGTGTTCGTCGATCTCGTAGGTGTTCTCCTGTCTCGAGATCGCTGGACAGCCGAGCCCTTCGACGCAGGTCCCGCACTTCTTGCAGACCGATTGGTCGATCGACCTTCTCGCCCCGAGTATCTTGCCGCGCTCCGCCATCTCCAGAAGCGCGCAAGCCTTACGCGAGATAATCACCGAGACGGTCTTCCTCTGCAGCTCCTCTTTGATGACCTCGACAGAGTGCTTCAAGTCGTAGGGGTCGATCACCCGTACCTCCTCCACGCCGAACCCTTCTATGGCCTTCTCGAGGTTCACTGCTGGAGCGGGTTCCCCTTGAGAGTTGACATTAGAGCCAGGATGCGGCTGGTGCCCGGTCATCGCAGTCGTCTTGTTGTCCAGTATTATCAGGACGAATCTGTGCCTGTTGTGAATCGCGTTGATGAGCCCGGTCATCCCGCTGTGGTAGAAAGTCGAGTCTCCGATGAACGCGATGATCGGGTCGGGCAAGGTCTTCGAAAGTCCCTCCGCCATTCCCGTCGACGCTCCCATGCAGAGCATCGCATCCCCCATGTTGTACGGCTGCACCGCGCCCAACGAATAGCAACCTATGTCGTTCGGGAAGATCGGCTTCATCCCCTTCGTCGCGAGCTTGACTGCATAGTAGGTCGCGGAATGAGGGCAGCCGGGGCACATCACGGGCGGCCTCTGAGGCAGGTCGTCGGAGGGCTTTTCTACGTCTCTCACCCCGGGCTTTCCATCGAGAAAAGCGCAGCTCAGCGCACTGGCTAGGATGTCGGGAGTGTATTCGTACAATTGCGAGAAGTGATCGGTGTCCTTGCCGAGGATCTCCACATCGAGATCGTTCTCCTCGGAGAGAGCCCTGATCTCCTTCTCCATGAGAGGCTCGAGCTCCTCAACGATCAGGACCCTCTTCTTGGTCTTGAGGAACGAGACGATCTTCTCATTCGGGAGCGGGTAGCTGAACCCGATCTTCAATATTTCGATGTCCAGTCCGAGGTCCTGGCAAGCTTCGATCGCATAGTTGAAACCAGCTGAGGAGGCGATCAATCCGAGCGATGATGTTCTGCCGATCTTCACGATCCTATTCAATGTCGACGAATCGGATAACTCACGTGCGCGGTCGAGCTTCTGCAGGAGCTCGGAATGCTTCCTCCGGGCTATCGGCGGTAGCAGCATGGTCTCCCGGGTTTTATCGAAGGCGGGGATGCGGGCATTCTTCCTAACCTCCCCCACTTTGACCAAACCTGAGGAATGCGAAACACGCGTCGTTGTCCTAATCATGACTGGCAATGATAGCTGTTCCGACAGTTCGAAAGCCATTTTTACCATATCTAGGCATTCCTGAGGGCTAGAAGGCTCTAGCATTGGCACCCCTGCGAGCCTAGAATAGTATCGGTTATCCTGCTCGTTTTGACTTGAGTGACAGGCGGGGTCATCCGCGGAAACAAGGACCAACCCTCCGCCGATCCCCATGTAGGAGAGCGACAGTAGGGCGTCCGCCGCGACATTCACACCGACGTGCTTCATGCTCGAGAGCGCGCGAAGACCTGACAATGAAGCTCCGATCGCGACTTCGAGGGCGACCTTCTCATTCACCGAATACTCGAAATAGAACCCGACGTCAGTTGCGATTCGTGCGAGCGAATCCCCTATTTCAGAGGCAGGGGTTCCGGGATATGTGGTGGCCAGGGCTATCCCTGATTCTATTGCCCCGCGTGCAATCGCCTCGTTGCCGAGGAGCAGTACGTCACCGCCCGCTTTTCCCTGCAAAATCGTCCGCATATGGTCGAAAGATAGCCAATACTGGAGATATGAATCTACCCTGACTAATGATATCATTTGGAATGTGAAATAAGCACACGCCTCCGGCGCAATCTAAAATACGCTCATCTTCATTTGGCAACCGCTGCCATGCCGGGAATGACTGCCTGCGAGAAGATCCTCGCTCGGGCTTCTGGCCAAACAGACATTGCGCCAGGGGACATCATCGATGCGAAGCCTGACGTGGCGATGTCCCACGACAACACCTATCTCGTCCATCGCTCTTTCCGGGACATCGGCGCGAGCAGGATAGCCGACCCTTCCTCCATCGTCGTAGTCCTGGATCATCGCTCCCCAGCGAACACCGTTAACTCCGCCAATACCCATAGTGCGATCAGGAAGATCATCGACGAGCTCGACATCGGATGGTTCTTCGACGTCGGGGCCGGCATATGCCACCAGATCATGATCGAGAAAGGGATCGCCAAGCCAGGTGGACTCATCGTCGGCACGGATTCCCATTCAACGACCTACGGTGCCGTCGGCGCGATGGGCGTCGGGATAGGCGCAACGGACATGGCTTCCGTCTGGGTGAAAGGATCCCTCTGGCTCAAGGTGCCGGAGACCATCAAGGTCGGCTTGAGCGGGAAACTTGCGAAGGGCGTCTTCGCAAAGGACATCTCTCTCGCGCTGGTAGGGGATCTTGGCGCGATGGGCGCGGATTATTGTTGCCTGGATTTCAATGGGGATTGGGTGGCGGAGGCCTCGTTATCCGAACGAATGACCATTTGCAACATGGCTGCTGAGGCCGGCGCGAAAAGCGCTCTCGTGCCTGACACTGTCATCTCCGATCCCGATGCTAGATACTCTCGAGCAATCGCAATCAAAGCCGATTCTTTGGAGCCACTGGTATCGGTCCCTAATTCTGTTGACAAGGTAGCGCCAGTGAGCTCGATGGAGGGCACGGCAATTGATCAGGCGTTCCTCGGTTCATGCACTAATGGAAGGCTGGACGATCTCGTGATCGCGGCCTCGATCCTTGCCGGGAGGAAGGTTCACGAGGGGACAAGGCTGATCGTCACGCCCGCTTCCTCCCAAGTGTATCTGCAGGCGTTGGAAGAGGGGATTATCGGAATCCTTTTGAAAGCCGGAGCTGTCGTCACGGCTTCCGGGTGCGGTCCTTGCCTCGGGGCTCACCAGGGTGTGTTGGCTGACGGTGAATCGTGCATCTCATCGAGCAACCGGAACTTCAAGGGTCGAATGGGCTCGAGGAACGCATCCATCTATCTGGCTAGCCCTGCTACAGTCGCCGCAAGCGCTATCGAGGGGAAGATCGCGGACCCGAGGAGGTATCTCGGATGAAGTGTAGACGCGCTTGGGTCTTCGGCGACGCGGTCGATACCGATGTCATCATCCCCGGACAGTACCTGGACAATTACTCCCCCGAGTTTCTCGCAAAGCATGTCATGGAAGGCATTGATCCAACTTTTTCCTCAAGAGTGTCGAAGGGAGACATCATCGTCGCCGGCAAGCACTTCGGGATCGGCTCGAGCAGGGAACAGGCGGCGATCGCGCTCAAAGCCGCAGGGGTCGGGATAATCCTAGCCGAGTCCTTCGCGAGGATCTTCTACAGGAATGCGATCAACCTCGGGATGCTTCCGATCGTCTGTCCTGGATGCGCCCGGATGTTCCGTTCCGGAGATGACCTGTGCATCGACGTCGAACGGGGGAAGGTGTTCGATTCCAAGGATTCAAAACGGTGCCTCGATTTCAAACCGCTCTCTCCGATGATATCGAAGATTTACGAGGCCGGCGGACTGGTCAACCTCCTTCGAGCTGAGATCCATCAAGAAAATCGCTGAAGACTTGGCCCGAAGGGCCCTGAGGTCGGCCATCGACAAGTAGGGCGGATCGCTAATTCCTCTTGATTATCACTGTCTCGTAGAAGATCCACCACATCAAGGTCGCCATTAGGGCGCCAGCGGCCAGCATCCAAAAATACGTCACGAAGGCAAAGAATCCGAGCATGGCAAGCAAGAAAAATCTGTAGAACCTCTCGTCCCTGGTGATCAGCCAGTCGAAGAATTTCTCACGTCGCCGCATCATGTATCCGGCCAGTCCCATGATGGCCGAGAGCCTGATTGTTGGATAAAAAGATGCCCTCTTGACCATCTTGGTCAAAATTCTTATTATTGGTCATTGTATCAAGCTCGGGGCTCGTGGGGTAGCTTGGATATCCTTTTGGCCTTCGAAGCCGAAAACGTGGGTTCGAATCCCACCGAGCCCGCCTTGCCTTTACTGGACGGATTGGAAAAAGCCTTTCTCCTGACGAGAAGGGTGTGTTGACCCAAAAGACAACGTAAAAAGATGTTTGATATACTCCGCGATTCAATGATTCTAATTGAGTTCGAGGAGGAAAAGCAATGTCATTTCAATCGAAGAGACTTGTCATCCTTATATCGGGGATAGCTGCCATTGCGATCGGTTTCTTGTCCGTGGCGGTCTCCAAAGGACCGATTGCCGACGCAGGGGCATTCACGATTTATTACTACGATCAAGCCTACCTTATTACTGGCATTACATTCCTCATCGTGGGGGTTCTTTTACTGATTCTAGTCGCCTATCAAGGCGGAAAGGTTCGATTTGGCAAGAAGCTTTCCCCAGACAGAAATTGATGCTCAGAAGGATGAAGAAAAAGCCTTAGCTGATTAGTGGGTTCGAACACCCGAAATCTGTACGTTGACGAGGCCAGCCAGTATCTTGTGAGGGTTCGAATCCCACCGAGCCCGCTCGATCTCCTATTTTTCGATGCCAGTGTTTTCTTGCCCTCTGGAGCCTTCGAATATCGTATGGAAATTCTGAAATATGCGGAGACTTCTGCGCTATCTGAGGGGAAGAGCCATGGAGCTAAAGGAGATCTCGAAGAAGATTATCCTAATGGGGGACGGCAAGGTCGGGAAGACGGCGATCGTGAAGAGGTTCGTCAAGGACCGCTTCACGGATGATTACACTCCCGGCACTGGCATGACCGTTTACAACAAGAATATGCAGCTCGTCTACCCGAACCTCGTCATCAATCTCAAGATGTCCATCTACGACATGTGCGGGCAGAAGGAGTACTCGAGGATCAGGGACGCTAGCGTCACTGGCGCCAACGGACTCATTGTCGTCAGCGACCTCACGAGACCTGAGACAATCAGCTCTATCGACGAGTTCTGGCTGAGAGAATCTAAGAAGACCATGGGCGACCTCCCGACAGCATATCTCGGCAACAAGCTAGACCTTGTGTCGCGCAACAGCCCGTCCGCGAAGCTTCTGGAGGAATCCGGAGCCAGAATCGGAGCTCCCGTGCTTTTCAGCAGCGCAAAGACTGGAAAGAACGTCAAAGAGATCTTCCACAGGCTCGGCGAGATGCTAGTCGCCGATGTGATCGAATCCGCACGGAATTCTAAGAAGGAGAAACCGGAGACGCTGATGGATGCGCTTGACTTCATCATCGATGACTTCTGCGCCCAGCACGGCGACATGGAGAAGGCGATGAGCATAGCGCAGAACCAGATGAATCAGGCGCGGATCGACCTCAACAACCCGAAGGCAGATGCGATCGAGGACTTCCTCGAGCGAATCTGGGGCGTGGAGGAAGTGCTTCTCAGCGAGCATGTCGCCAAGGCGAACCACGACGAGCGCAAGGCGGTCCTGAACTCTCTCAGCAAGGTCCGCTGATCAGGAGCTCGTCAATTGCACTGTCTTTCGACAGCCTTGATGCATTCCTCAAGAATGTCCCAAGCCTTTTCCAGGAGATCCTCTTCGATCGTGAGCGGAGGGATGTACCTGATCGAGGACTTCCCGCAGCCGATGATCCCGAGACCCTTCTTGAGCGCGAGTTCCACGATCTTGTCCCTTACCTCTTTGTTAATGCCGCGGCTCTTCTTGTCCTTCACGAACTCGTGGGCCAGCATCAGTCCGAGTCCTCTCGTGTCACCGATGATGTCATAATCATCCTGCATCTCGCGCAGACGCTTGATCGATTTCCTGCCGAGCTTCTGGGTCCTCTCGAGCAGCTTCTCCTTCTCGATGATTTCTAGAACGGCCAGGGCCGCAGCGGCGCCTATCGGGTTTCCCCCGAAAGTGTTCGAGTGCCTCCCCTGCCTGTCGAAGTCGAGCTTGCTGTCGATGATGGTGGCGCCGATCGGGATGCCCGCGCCGAGGGCCTTGGCGGTCGTGATGATGTCCGGGACGACCCCGAAGTGTTCTATGGCCCACATCTTCCCCGTGCGCCCCATTCCCGCTTGGATCTCATCGTCGATGAACAGGATGCCGTGCTTCTCCGCGATCTTCTTCAGCGTCGGGAGGAACTCCTTCGGTGGGACAATGTAGCCGCCCTCACCCTGGATCGGCTCCGCCACTATCGCCGCCACATCGTTCGGCGGGACGAAGGTGTCGAAATAGACCTCTTCCAGTATCTTGGCGCACCACATTCCGCAGTCTGGATATTCCTGCTTGTATCTGCACCTGTAACAGTAAGCATAGGGGATGTGATAGACTCCTGGCATGAACGGGAAGAACCCCTCCCTGTGGACGGGCTTGCTCGCCGTGACGCCGAGGGACCCCATCGTCCTCCCGTGGAACGCGCTGATGAAGCCGACGAAGGTCTGGCGCTTGGTCGCGGCCTTGGCCACCTTCAGCGAAGCTTCGACGGACTCCGTGCCGCTGTTTGTGAAAAACACCTTGTGGGGCATCTTGCCAGGGACTGTTTTCGCGAGCTTCTCTGCGAGTTCGACCTGGTTCTCATAATAGTAATCGGTCCCTGCAATGTGTATGAATTTCTCAGACTGCTCCTTGATCGCCTGGACGACCCTCGGGTGGCAGTGGCCGACATTCTGGACGCCGACTCCTGCGAAGAGGTCGATGATTACGTTCCCGTCGACATCCTCTATCAGCGAGCCCTTCGCCCTTTTGGCGACGATGGGGCCGGCCTTCGTTGTCGTGACCATGATCTTCGTGTCCCTGTCGATGATTTTCTTTCCCTTCGGTCCTGGTAGATCCCCAGAGACGCACGGACCCTTTGCAGGCACGATTTCAACCTCATCTTGTTGATAGTCCATGAGCCCTTAAGCAGATTATCCTCCTACGGAATTCGTAATGTATGCATCTCCGGTCTTCAACGGGACTTGTTCGAGATCGCAATCGGATCGAATCAAGTCTCTGGGTTGAGGGACTCACTTCGGGAATCCGATTGCCAAGCTGTTCCGTTGGCATGCGGCTGGGTTGCAAAACCTTTATAAAGGGATTTCATTTTAGGGACAAACCCTGACATTTAAGGTGATTGCCTGATTTACACACGATTTGAGAAGGCACGGATCGTAGGGGCAAGGGCTCTGCAGATCAGTCTCGGGGCTCCCATCCTTGTCGAGATCCCACCCGAGATGTTCGACCCGGTCGAGATCGCCCTGGCGGAGTTCTCGAAGGATGCCATTCCTATCACTGTCTGGCGAGGGACCTGAGAGGCGTTTGAATGCCGATGGATGAAGAGTCACAGACCAATACCGATCTGCTCGTCCCCGAGGAGAATTATCTGACATCGGGAGTGCACATCGGGACCCAGCAGAAAAGCGCCGACATGAAAGGTTTCATCTTCAAAGTGAGGAACGACGGCCTGTACGTCCTCGACGTCAAGAAGACGGACGAGCGCATCAAGGTCGCCGCGAAGTTCCTGGCACAGTTCGAACCCGGGAAGATCCTCGTCGTATCCACCAGGCAGTACGGTCAGAAGCCGGCGAAGGTTTTCGCCAGGGCGATCGGCACGAAGGTGTTCGCGGGAAGGTTCGTCCCAGGCACGATGACGAATCCGAACCTGCCCCAGTTCGTCGAGCCAGATGTGCTCCTTGCGACCGACCCGGCAGCCGACGAGCAATCGCTCCGAGAGGCGCTGAACATCGGGATACCGATCGCCGCCCTGTGCGATGCGAACAATGAGACGAGGAACGTCGACATCGTCATCCCGACGAACAACAAGGGGAGAAGGGCGCTCGCGATGATATACTGGCTCTTGGCAAGGGAGATTCTCAAGGCCCGCGGGACGATTCTCGGCAACGAAGATTACAGGCTGACGATCGAAGACTTCGAAGCGTCGCTCTGAGTGCAAGTTTTTCGAATTGAATCATCAAACCGATGCAAAGATTCTTTTCCTAAGTCAATGATAATTGACTTCGGGTGTTGCACTGGTAAGGCGTCCGACGGTAGCGGGCCAGTTCTACGAGAGGGATGCGGGACGGCTTATGTCCGAGATCTCTAGTTGCTTCAAGAGCCCGATAGGCCCCGGCAGCGCCGAACCGCCGAAGTCCATCGAGAAGAGGACCATTATCGGGGCGATGGCGCCGCATGCCGGGTACACGTTCTCTGGGCCTGTCGCAGCCCACCTGTATCGGAGACTCTGGGAGCAGGAGCCTCCTGCGACCGTAGTGATACTCGGACCGAACCATACGGGTTACGGGGCCGGTGCCGCCGTGACAAGCGAGGATTTCCAGACCCCTCTTGGGGTCGCGGAGGTCGATCAGAAGCTACTCGCGGATCTCGTCGACGACCTCATAATCAACGATTCGACCGCTCACGCGTACGAGCACTCCCTGGAAGTGCAGGTCCCCTTCATCCAGTACATCGGCTGGAAGTCGAGGATCCTGCCGATCTGCCTCGGCCTGCATGACTATGAATCGCTCGTCGACGTCGGCAAGAAGATCAGAGAGGCGATTGCTGGCAGGGACGACGTCCTCGTGCTCGCCTCTAGCGACATGTCGCATTACGTCTCGGCCAAGGTGGCGAAGGAGCTCGACGGCAAGGCGATCGACTGCATCCTCGCACTCGATTCGAAGCACCTGTACCAGACAATACTTTCGAAGAACATCACGATGTGCGGTTTCGGTCCCGTCATCAGCATGATCGAAGCAGTGAAAGGGTCGAAGGCGACGCTTCTGAAATATGCCACCTCCGGGGACGTCCAGCCGATGCCGGACGTCGTCGGATACGCCTCCATCACGATAGAGTAGGGATCAGATCATCTTCATTCGTCCGAGCTCGGGCTCATAGATGTCCCCCTTCTCCAGCAGGTCGGTGCAGACCTCCTCGAGCCGGTCCTTCTCGATCTTCTTCTTCTTGGCGGCGGCGACTATCTCGTCCCATTTCGCCCCCTTCCCGTCCTTGTCCAGGGATTTGACGATCTGCAGGATCTCCTCCTCCTCGTCCTCGGGGGCCGCCTCGGCCTCCTTTGCCTCCTTCTCCGCGACCTCCACTTCCTTCGCCTCCGGCATCACGACGGTCTCCTCGAAATCGATCTCCTTTATCCTGCCGTTGCTCGCCGTCAGTATCTCGCGGAGGGCGTCGATGACGAGCTCCTCATACGCGTCGAGGTCCGTCCCCTTGTAGTGGTTCGCCGCAGCCAGCGCTCCTTCCGAGAGGTACTTCGAGTAGCCGATCTTCTCGATCTCCTGCGTCGACGGGGGGTCCATCTTCGCGACCTCCCTCATCATCTCGATCCTGCCGAGGGTCGAGGCGCACGTCTCGTAGACCCAGTAATCGCGCAGCGCCGCGTCGCACTTGGTCACGATCTCCGGCCTCACGCTGAGCAGCCTGACCGTGTCGTCAGGCGCGTACACCTTGCCCTTTCCGATGACCGCGACGAACTCCGGCGGCTTCAGATCCTTCAGCACGCCCATCGCGTCCGGCTGGAACTGGCCGGCCGACAGGTAGTAGCTTCCCGCGGGGTCGGCGAGCCTCGCCCTGATCATCGGCGATTCGCTCGTCCCTACGTTCTCGGTGTCGGTTATCACTCCTACGATGAAGAGCCTGTTCGCCTTCGCCCCGAGGGGCGTGACGAGGTAGCTGGGCGCCCTCTCCTCCCCCGAGCTCATGTCCAACGTGGCGTTGTTGAACTCGCTCGAGAACATGCGCCACGCGGTCTCGCGCGCGTTCATTCGGACTCCTCCAGCTCGACGAGCATCTTCTCTGCCTTCTCCCTAATATCGAGGTCGATGCCGCGGGTGCTCTGCGCTATCATCATCGGGCCGTACTCGTCAACGGTGACATTCCCAGTGATCTCGATCGGTCTCGCGATGAGCTTGCCGGCAAGAAGGTCCCTGACGACGTCGTAGTCCATGACCTCCCTGGCCTTCTCGATGCACTCGTCGATGCTCATCTCGATCAGCTCTTCGGTGATGCTCCGGTTCATGACCACCGACAGGGCGCCGGTGCCGTCATCCACTATGGCCTTTATACGGAGGTCAGCGACCCCCTCGACCTTGCCATGTATGCGGCACGTCCCCTTCTGTAGGACGCGCTTGCATTCCGGGCAGCGGAACACGAGCCCGCTCCCCTCTTTGATCTGGAGTATCATTCCGGCGACGGTGACATCCGACGCGCCGCTGCCCCCGATAAGCTCCGAGATGGCGACGGTCTTCGTCGTTGCCAGATCCTTCGCTGCCGGGAAGCTGCCCTTGATGCGCGTGATGTCCGCCTTCTCGTCGAAGCTGACCTGGAGCATGCCTCTCCAGGACTTCACGAAGACGCTGTTGATTTTGAGGACGTCATCCTCCTTCAGCCTCGCGTCCCCCCAGCAGGTGAACCTGACGCGCCCTGTCTCGTCGGCTATCATCCCGACGAAGATCTCCCTCGTGCCTTTCTCCCCGCCGACGATCTTCTTCTCGACCGCGAGGATCCTGCCAGTTATCTCAGCCCTGCCCCCTTCTTTCAGTTCGCCGATCTTTGCGGGCTTTGCAGGGGCGTTCGGGATACTGTCGACCCGGATGTCCGTGGTCTCGTCCTTTTTTATCCCGGTCCGCGTGCCGAAGTTCAGCTGCACCCTTCCCTGATACTCAGTGGTGTAGGCGTTCCTCACGGAGACGACCCAGCCCTTCTCGATCTTCAGGCTCTCGGTCTCCCACGCCGTGTATGAGACGACCGCGGTCTCATCGCCGATGAATCCGTAGAAAATCCTCTTCTTCGCGCCTTGGGAATCTATCTCCCTCTCGTTGACGCTGAGCACCCTGCCGATGAAACTCACGCTCTGCTCTCCGGGCCCGATCATCCCGATCTTCTTCTGGTTGGAAGAAGGAAAAGCCTCGGAAGCGCCGCCGAACTTCTTCACGATCGTCCGCTTCGCCGTCTGGATGTTCAGTCGGAAGACGGTGACGTACTTCTTTAGTTCCTCAGAAACCTGCTCTCTGGATACCTTGTCCCCCACAGCCTCCATTATCTCGTCGACGTGCGGGGAGAGATCCTCCTCGTCCATGTTCATACCTCCTTCGGGTCGCTGTCATTTTCCTATGCGACCTGTTAGTTGTGATTAGAGATGACCTGCTCATCTAAAAGGTTGTTCCTTACGGGTAGTCGAAAGTGATGCTCGGGATTCGCTCGCGCAACCTCCCCGGGTTCCATACGATGAGCGTCACGGTCTGAGGAATCACGATCTCCTCCACGCATCTCCTCCCGAACTCCTCCATGCACTGGCGGTTCTCCTCGTCGGTGAGTTCGGACTGGAAAGTGTATGTCTTCATTCTGAAGTTTGACATAACCTCTTCCTTCGTGGTCCGCTCCTCGTATTCCCCAAGCCTTATTCGGCATTCGGGGGCGCAGCACTTCGCTAGTTCGCGCTCGAGCGGGCCGACCATCGGGGGTGCGAACCCCCTCTCCTTCATGATCGACTTGAAGACCTCCATCGGATTCTCCCTGTCTCTTCCGTTGTCGACGGCGATGACCGCCCTGTCCGAGACTCTCGAGGCCTCCAGCATCAGATCCTTCCATCCGTGGACGAGATGCAGGACGTTCGTCACTAGCGACGCTTTGAAGGCGCGGTCCGAGAACGGCAACCTGATCGCATCCCCCTGAACCAGATTCGTCAGCCCTTTCGCTCTGGCCTTGCGCAGCATGTTCTTTGAGATGTCGAGCCCATGAGCGTCGATGCCGAACTTGATCAAAGGCGCGAGGAACCTTCCCGTCCCCGTCCCGATGTCGAGGACCCTCTCACCTTCGCCAGCTATCGCCGAGATCCCGAGCGCGACGGAATTCAAAAGGCGAGGATCATGGCTCCTCGTGGCGTCGAAGACCTCCGCCATCTTGTCATAGTCAATTTGCATGTCGCTTCCGCTAACCAATCGCATTGGGGAATAAAAGAAAAGCGGTCGGAGGGCGCTACTGAGTGAAAGTCTCGCCCTTCGGGTACTTGTCCTTCATGTGCTTGAGCAGGATGTCCCTCTCCCTCTTCAGGTGGGACTCGTACCACGCCTTCACGACGTCGCCCAAAACATCATGCAGCTTCTTCAGGTCCACATCGTCGACCGGCGCATCGTAGAGGACATACTGGCTGAAGATCCTCTTCCAGCCGGCGTACTTGTAGTAGTGCTCGCCCTCGCAGTACTCGAAGACCATCCGCATGTGCATCTTGTTCTCCACTGCGTAGTACCAGACCTTCACGGAGTCCCCGACCCTTCCCTGATCCTGCGTCCTGTCGGTCAGGGTGATGTTCTTGACCGTTGAGAAGTTGAAGTCCTCCTTGAGGCTGTACGCGTTCGGGAATTCTTCGAAGCGCGCAAAGGCGGAATATTCCGGCTCGATTGTCAGATGCACGGTGATCTTGTTGAATCTTATCCAGACTCTCCAGAAGTCCTCGATCAGCGTCTTGTTGAGGTCCGCCTTCTGAGTCGTGGTCTCAACGATGTCCTTCATGCTTTCGACGGTCTTCTTCTCAAGCTCAGCGTCGAGGTCGGCGAACCAGTCGCCACTCTTCTCATCACTTTTAGGCATAACGCATCCCGAACGAGGTGATGATATTACCAGCATAAATAGGTTATGATATTATTCCGATAGAATTTTAATTATCTGGATAGGGCGACAATGCATCAAATAAAGACCTCGATTTTCTGACCTGATGGGATTCTGGAACAACCTTGAAGTATTGACCTGCCCTTTCCGATTCGATATTCCAATGGTAGACTTCATGGGGTGGCTGCAGGGGTTCCAGACGGACCCGCTCTTGTATCTCGTAATCTTCTTTCTCTTCTGCGTCGCCGCAGCGATCATTCTCCCGATCCCTGTTGAACTCGGCCTGATACTAGAGCCGATCGTCCCGTACCCGATCAAAGCGATCGTCCTTGGCTTGGGCAAAGGCGTCGGGAGCATGGCTGTGTTCGAGATCGGCCTGAAGCTCGAGCCGAAGATTCGTTCGTGGAGGCGATGGAGGTGGTTCAGATGGCTCTTCGACAATTGCGAGAAATTCGTTGCGAAATACAACTACTATGCACTCTATGTCATCCTCTCGGTCCCGCTCATGCTGGATACTGTGCCAATCTACATTTTCTCTCTTGCCAATAAGAATGGCAAGGCTCTCGAGATGAAATGGTTCGCCGTCACCAACTTCTTCGCCGGAGTGACAAGGGCCACCATCCTTTGGGTGCTGCTCTATATTCTCGGGATAGATCTGTTCCAATGAGCAGGACAGATTAATCGCAATCTTTTTCTGCAATGTAATGTGTTGCGCCATCCGGTAATTTCAGATGAGAGACGATGACAATGAGCCCGGGAGGCGCGAGGGAGAAGACGACGAGGATACAGTTTCCCTGGACAAGGAAATCGTCTTCGTCGTCAAATTGCACGAGACCCTCGTGAGCGGGTTCGACATCTCTCCCGTCTCGATAAACCTGAGGAAGGACCCAGACTTCGGTTTCTCGGAGGGCGAGTTCCTCATGGAGTACGACCTGGGCTACGGGGACACGCTCATGGTGACATGCAGGAGGGAGGGAGGCAACATGCTGATATCCCTCTCGTCAAGCGGCAAGGAGACAAATTACTCGGTGCCGCTGGACATGTTCATCGATGACGATTTCATGCCGGTCGTCGACGAGGGATTCACAAAGCTCGTGCAAGACTGGTTCGAATAGACCGACAATCAAATCTTCTTGTCCCGGTGCTCCGATCCGCCTGCCAGGAATCTGTCGCCACGGGGGGTCAGGCCGTAGAGGACCCTCATGCGCCGCTTCGGCGAGCTCTCCGTCCGCTCCTTCTTGATCAGTTCGGCCGCCTCCAGCTCCGCGAGGTGCTGGTACACGCTGACCAGGGAGATTTCGACGCCCTTCTCCGCCTTGAGCCTCTTCCAGATGCCGTATCCGTAATCCCCTCTCTGGCCGATGAGCGAGAGGATCAGTTCCTTGGTCGTGCCGAGGTCGAGCATCTTGATGCGCTTCTCCATCCTCATCGCGATCTTCCTCGCACCGGCAAACTTCCTCACCGTCTTCTGCGAGGCGATCGGTTCTTTCAGTCCTGTGCCTGTGACGACGCAGACGACCCGTTCTGATCGATCTATCTCTCCGTCCTCGATCAGACCGCGCAGCCCTGCGACAGCCGCCGCGGCTGCGGGTTCCGCGAATATCCCTTCGGCCCTCGCAAGGAGCTGGACGGCATCGACGACATCTCTCTCGTCGACAGCGACCGCGGTGCCGCCGCTCTCCTTTATCGCTCTTATCGCCTTATCCAGCATGTGCGGGTGATGGATCGCGATCTCCCTCGCGACGTTGATGTTCGCGTCCGAGCAGGACGAGATCTTCTTCCCGCCGAGAGCCTCGACGACCGGCGCGCAGCTCATCATCTGGACGCCAGTGAGGCGGGTCCTCGAGGCATCAACCAGCCCGAGCTTCTCCAACTCCTTGAGCGCCTTCCAGATCATCGCCATGTGCGCCCCGCTGCCGATCGAGACCACGATCCTGTCTGGAACCCTCCAGTCCATCTGCTCGGCGATCTCCAATCCTGTCGTCTTGATCCCCTCGAGGAAGAAAGGGCTCTCCGATGTGATCCTGTGGTAGTCGTCGGGCATCTTGAGCATCTGCTCCTCCGCCTCATCCTGGTCCTTCACCTGGACAATCTTTGCTCCGTACGCGACCACCTGGTACAGCTTGCCGATGTCGACGTTCGAAGGAAGCAGCGCCTCGCATGTCAGCCCCGCTCTCGCGCAATACGCTGCGACTGATGCGGCGAGGTTTCCCGAGAGCGCGCAGGCGACGGATGAATATCCAGAGTCGCGCGCGTGCGTCATTTCGACGGTCGTGCCGCGGTCGACGAAAGATCCGGTAGGGTTCGTCGTCTCGTTCTTCAGGAAGAGCTTCCCCATCCCAAGGATCTCCCCGAGCCTCTGCGACCTAAGAAGGGTGGTTCCTCCTTCTCCAAGGGAGATCGGCATCTCCTTCGGGACGATTGGCAGGAGCTTTGCGTACCTCCAGACCCCGTTGCCCTGGAAGAGGTTTGTCCTCGGGATCTCCTGAAGGCTCTCAAGGTCATACCGCGCTGTGAGGATCCCGCCGCACGACTTGCAAGTCCCGAGCGGCCCCACCTTCTTCGTCCCCTCACCGCAGCCAGAACAGGATATGCCCACTCCTTCGCGTTCCATATTCTATACCTAGGCTCCAGATTATTTTGAACCTATATATAGGCGTTTACTTAGCATGATGTCAGTGGATTTGAGCCTTCAGCTGGCTCGCACTGGCTGGAGGGGCACAAGCTTTAAATCAAAAAACCTGATTTGTGAACAATGGTTTCGCACGATAGAATCAAGAAGATTTTAGATTCCTACGACAAGGACAAGATCACCATAGCGACCGCGTGCAGTCATTCATCCCTCCAGATTTTCCACGGCGCGAAGAAAGAAGGGTTCCGCACTCTCGGGATCGCCGTCAACCAGAAGACCAAGATATACGACGCCTTCCCGCAGGCGAAGCCCGACGAGTTCCTATTCGCCGACAGCTACTCGGAGCTTCTGGACAAGACGGACGAGCTGACATCGAGGAACGCCATCGTCATTCCGCACGGCTCCTTCGTCGAGTACATGACCCCACCGACATTCGAGGCCTGGGAGATCCCGACTTTCGGCAACAGGATGGTCCTAGGTTGGGAGTCCGATAGGGAGAAGGAGCGGGAGTGGCTCACCTCCGCTGGCGTCAAGATGCCCAGGATCATCGACGACGCCCAGAAGATCGACAAACCCGTCCTTGTGAAATACCATGGCGCGAAGGGCGGGCGCGGTTTCTTCATAGCCAAGGACTACCCCGAGTTCAAGATGGGCATCGATCAGACCAAACGGTTCCACATCCAGGAATACGTGCTCGGGA
>Ga0315274_10000375_pt1 | contig 69753 bp, 68 predicted proteins | sample YL17G02_20_MG_FD_203700 | JGI IMG/M metagenome (GOLD analysis project Ga0315274, IMG submission 203700) | Sediment microbial communities from Yellowstone Lake, YNP, Wyoming, USA - YL17G02_20 | ecosystem: Environmental > Aquatic > Freshwater > Lake > Sediment | place: USA: Wyoming | collected... | reverse complement strand
GCTGGGAGTACATGCCAGGATGCTCGGTCCTGAAGTCTTTGTATGCGAACTTGCACAGGGCATACTTCGATGTCAAGCGCGTCTGCAGTCCCGCCCTTATGGCGGAATTCACGGCAAGGCGGAAGTCTTCGAGAAGGAACCTGGCCTGAGCGGGCAGCTCGCCCTCGAGACGAAAAGACACCGCCTTGACGAGCATCGGGTGTTCCTAGGCGGTCGTGGTACTTCTTATCATCCACTGCATGTAGCATCTGCCCCTTCGCGCTCTCCTCAGGGTACCCCTGCTGCCTAGGGTACGTCCTGAGGGTATCAGAGCGACAAAGGCCCTGAGAGATCGACCTGCCAAGTCGTCCTGACCATTGAACGAACATCTCCGGCAGATGGTCCACCAGCATGACCAGCACCATGACAGGGGAGTGGGGACGGGGGATGATGCAGCGGGAGATGGGCGAAAAATGGTGCACGGGCCAGACACCGATAATCAGACCTCGTCAGACTGGCTCTGAGTGAGAGGCTTCAGTCACCGGAGTTCTGCAACAGGGCCATCTCTTGAAAGCCCCGTTCTTGTGCGCGTCCCTCAGCTTGTGATACTCTTCCGCGTTCCTCTTCGCTGCTTCGCGGAGCGAAGGGTCCCCTTCCTTGACGATCTTCCCAGGGACGCCGAGCACGAGGCTTCCCTCCGGGACCTTCATGCCGGACTTGACGAGTGCGTTCGCGCCTATGATCGACCCGGAGCCGACCTCAGCCTCATCGAGGGTGGTCGAGTTCATGCCCACGATGACGTAGTCGCCTATCTTGGCGGCATGTATGATGGCGCCGTGGCCAACGGAGACGTTCTTGCCTATGATCGTCGGCTTTCCAGGGTTCCCGTGGATCTGACAGTGTTCCTGTATGCTCGATCCCTCGCCGATCCTGACCGGGGACATGTCGGCCCGTATGACCGCGTACGGCCAGATGCTGCATCCTTTATCGATGACGACATCTCCGATTATGATGGCCTCTGGTGCGACAAAACACGACGGGTCTACTTTGGGTTCGGACACGGACGCTTGAGCACCGCGGGACGATAAATGCTTTACTCAGATGCCGGCGGGGTCTTCTCTCCCTTCGGCTTTCCCCTCTTCAGGGCGACCCTCTTCGGGAAGTACTTCAGTATGATGACGTCCCCGATGGCCGATATCCACCTGAAAGGCACGTTGACGGATTTCGACCCTTCGACCAGCAGTGGGTTCGTGCTGGTCACGAATAGGCCCTGCACCTTGTTCTCGTCTACTTCCACCACCAGGTTCGAAACGTTGCCCAGGAACATTCCTTGGTTAGTGTAAACCTGCAGTCCAATCATGTTAGAAGCTTCTTCGAGCATCCTGCATCCCTGCGACCGTATCGCAATCTGTTCCTTAAAAAGGTTGCCGTATCCAGCATCCCCCGTCTCAAGACTGTGTCTTGAGGGCCTTCCTGAGAGTTTCGTCGCAATTCTTAAGTACAGCCGCAGGCATCGGTAATGCGGCGATAAGGCACAAGCGTGCAAATCCGGTGAAACGAATGACATCAGAGGTCGAGGAGATAAGGCAGAAGAGACTGGCTGAGATGATGATGACGACGCAGGCCGGCGGTTCTGGCGACAACGGATATCCAGATTCACCGATAACAGTCACGGACTCAACGTTCGAGGAGACCGTCAAGAAGTACCCGGCCATAGTGGTCGACTGTTGGGCCCCCTGGTGCGGTCCCTGCAGGATGCTGTCGCCTACCATCGATGCGATGGCGAAGGACTACAAGGGCAAGGCCGTGTTCCTCAAGCTCAACACGGACGAGAACTTCGGCACAGCCTCGAAGCACAGGATCATGAGCATACCCACGCTCCTCTTCTTCAAGAACGGGCAGCTGGTCGACAAGACCGTCGGCGCTCTACCGAGGCCGATGCTAGAATCGCAGATGAAGAAGCTGTTCTCCTGAAACTCAGGATAACCCCCGACAGTCTCCCCCGACTGTCCCCATTTTTTCTTTTTCTGTTCTCCAGCCAGGCGCTGTGCAAGGCTTAAATCCGGAGACATTGGTTGCGAGGAGGATCACGATGGACTTCGAGACTACGGTGGAATGGAAGGGCAAATTCCCGGGCTCAATGCTCGGCCAGAACGGCTTGAGGGTCGAGTATTCACCGCCGGTGGAGCTGGAAGGCATGAAGGGGCCGATGACCCCGGAAGATGCGTTCGTCGGCGCGGCGAACATGTGCTTCCAGATAGTGTTCCAGTATGTCTCCGCGGGCCTCGGCCTTAAGGTCCTCGAGTACAGATGCAGAGCCCTCGGGGACCTGCAGACAGTGGACGGAGCGAAGAAGTTCGTCAAGCTGACGCTCTACCCTGAGATGAGGTTCGCACCGGGTGCGAACCTGGCGAACCTGGACAAGGCGTTGACCACGACCAAGCGCAAGTGCTTGGTCACCAATTCGATGGCCTTGGAAGTGGCGATAGTCCCCAAAGTGCTCGAGTGAGTCCGTCGAGGAAGGTTGTTCGGATGTGCAGGATGGTCGGAGTCGTGTTCAAGGGTGAGTTCCCAGTCGAGACGTTGGTAGACCTCCAACACGTCGCTGAGATCGGCAAGGTGCCCGAGGAGGAGGTCGACGGGCACATGGACGGCTGGGGCATCGTGTCGTTCATGAACCGCTCTCCCAAGCTCGTCGGCAAGAGCGAACGGCCCGCATACCTGGACCCGTCCTACGACTCCGCCCTCAGGACGGTCCCCGAACTGGAATCCCCGAACATACTGATTGCACACGTCAGGAGGGCGTCGAGGGGGGACACCTCCCTGAGGAACACTCATCCCTTCATCTGTGAGAATATCGTCTTCGCTCACAACGGCACGGTCGACGGCTTGCGCTCGGATACGACGAGGACGCCGAAGGGGGAGACGGACAGCGAGAGGCTGTCGATGCTCCTCGCGGACAAGTTCGACGAGACGGGGGATCTGGAATCCGCCCTCAAGCGTCTGATCAAGGAGGATATCCGAACTAAGGAGACATACACGGCCATGATGTTGGTCTCCGACGGCAAGAGACTCTTCGGATTCCGCGGATTCACGAGACAGGACCGCGAATGGTACTACAAGCTAAAAGTGGCGAGGTGCAGGGACTACGTCGCGGTATTCCAGGAATCGATCAATGAGGCCGACATACTTGGCGCGGTCTCGGAGCTGGAGAACGGTGAGCTTGTGTCTGTCGGTCTCGAGCTCGATGTCAAGCGGGAGATGGTGCGCTAACCCTTCGCTTTCCTGGCTGCGAGCTTGATGGCCTCAGTGACCGAGTCACGGGGCATTATCGTGGCGATCGGGATGTCGACCACCTTCTCGATGGTCGAGCTGACGATGGGAGCGCACACGACCGCGATCGCGCCGTCCCTCTCCGCCCTTATCGCAGCGACGATGGCATCCTCGACGGTCGCTGCCGGATATTCGCGGACCTTGCGGACCTCGCCCCCGATGTCCACGGACCTTTCGACCACTTCGTCGAGGACGTGCCGCGCTGCAATCACCGCGATGAAGTTGCCCGCCCTCCGCCCCTCCGCTTCGCGGATGGTGCCGAACACCTTCCTCAGGATGTCGAGGCTCGGGGACCTGCCCTCGTTGGTGATCTTGTACAGCGTGCTGGGCGACACGCCCGACCTCCTGGCCAGGTCCTGGACCGTCATCCCGAGCTTCTCCAGGATCTCCCGCAGGTTCGTGCTGAGGGCCGCATTTGAATCGAGGGCCGCGTTGATGAGTCTCCTAGAATCGTCCATTAATGTCCTCGAAGTGATGATATTCGCGCGCATATTTATACAATTGTATCGTTCTATCGTCACATATGTGGAAAGGCTTATTATCGTCCGGGCCGTCATCATGACGGGGAGCTCAGATGGACAAGAAGATTCTGATGGCAATAGTTGTTGCAGCAGTGGTTGTGGTGGCCGTCGTCGCGGCCGCGTTCATCCTCAGACCAGAGGGCAGGACCGGAACCGTGTACTACGATACATCGATCACAGTGCCCAACATGAAGGCGGCCTTGTCGACTGGACTGATAGATGGGTTCATCTCGTGGGAGCCGTTCGTGTCGGAGGCCTCGATGGACGACACGGGCGAGGTCCTGATGTGGAGCAGCGAGATGATGCCCAATCATCCGTGCTGCGTCGTGGTGGCCTCGACCAACTTCCTCGAGACCGAGGACGGCCCCGATTTGACGAAGCGCTTCCTCAAGGCGCACATGGATGCGACGGAGTGGATGCTGACCGCTAATCAGGATCACGACAGCGCGGAGTACACGCTCCTTGTCACCCTCGCCCAGGAGTTCACGCTGAGGAACAGCAGCGTAGTGTCCGCTGCCATGTCCCATTTGGAGTACAAGTACGAGATGGACAGCTCGTTCACGACCGCCCTCGAGGAATTCACGGACATGTACATCGATCTCAACATAACGACGAACGCAGCCATCGCGGACATGGGATACGACTCTGTGAGCGACTTCGCGGACAGCTACGCCAACGAGACTCTTCTTGCTGAAGCCGGCGACATAGAGCCAAGCAGCACGATCCTCGGGACGGTCAGACTCGGGTATCTCGTCGGAGACATCCACCAGATGGCCCAGTTCGTGGCCAACGACCCTAGGGTCCTCGACGGAGATAAGAGCATATTCGAGAAGTACGGGCTCGAGGTCGCAGCCGCGGAGGGCGCACCGTTCTCCAGCGGAGGCGCGGAGATGGACGCCTTCGTCGCGGGCGACGTCGACATCGGATACCTCGGCGCCCCACCGGCGATCGTCAAACACCTCAACGGGGGTGCCAAGACTACGATCGTGGCGCAGGCGAACATCGAGGGGAGCGGGCTCGTCGTCGCGAAGAACTCGGGGATCGAGAGCCTGGACGACCTCGTGAACAAGACCATCGCCGTGCCCAACGTGAGCTCGATACAGTTCCTCCTGTTGAAGATCGCGCTCGAGGAGAGGGGATACGACTTCGTCGTGAAGTCCTCGTAACCCTCTCCCCAAACCTCTATCTTCACCCCGATGCATGGAGGGGACAGGCGATACTGAATGGTCGACTTCGCTAAGGAACTGCGCCGGTACTTCCAGGATCACTGGCGCAATCTCCTGTTTGGCCTGCTTTCAGTATCCGCGTTCCTTGTAGCATGGCATCTGTATTCGTACTACCTGGAGTCCACCGACTCGGATTTCGCGAAGTACGTGCCTGCTCCGGGGGTCGTCGCTGATGCGTTCATGGGTTGGTTCAGCGACCCTGACCCAGGCACCAGCGTGTGGGTGGATGTGCATGTGGTCGCGAGTCTGAAGAGAATCTTCCTCGGGTTCGTGCTGGCGCTCGCAGTCGCCATACCGACCGGTCTCCTGATGGGCAGCCTGCGGATGGCGGATGCCCTGGGCAAGCCGATCGTAGAGATATTCCGCCCGATCCCGCCTATCGCGTGGATCCCGATATTCCTGGTCGTGTTCGGGAACTGGGGCGCGGTCGCGATAGTGTTCCTTGGGATATTCTTCCCGATCCTGCTGAACGTGCAGTTGGGGGTAAGAAGCGTAGACCCCGTTCTGATAGACGCCGCACGCACGCTAGGGGCGAACCGCGGGCAGGTCTTCACGAAGGTGATTATTCCCTTCCTTATTCCGTATATGATGACCGGGATCAAGGTGGGGCTCGGCGTCGGCTGGATGTGCATCGTCGCCGCGGAGATGGTCGGAGGGAGCACAGGGGTCGGCTCCTTGATCCGCATATCCTCCGACCTCGGCCTGTTCCCCCACATGTATGCGGCGATGGTCCTGATCGGCATTCTCAGTGTTCTCACGACCGGGGTCGCTGCGCTCTTCGAAAGGAGGTTGTCCAAGTGGATGGGCATGAGATGACCATCGACATCCGCGGGCTCGGCAAGGTCTTCCCGAAAGGGAAGAAGACCGTCATCGCGATTGACGGTTTCGATCTTCAGGTCGGAGAGGGCGAGTTCGTGTGCCTGCTCGGACCATCAGGCTGCGGGAAGACCACAGTACTCAGGATAGTGGCGGGATTGGAGGAGAAGAGCGGCGGCACCGTAGAGGTCCACGGGAAAGCCGTCGTCGGTGCAGGCCCGGAGAGGGGCATGGTGTTCCAGGAGTTCGCACTGTTCCCCTGGCGGACCGCCAGGAGGAATATCGAGTTCGGACTCGAGCTCAAAAGCGTCCCCGAAATCGAACGCAGGAGGATATCATCCAAGCTCATAGACCTGGTCGGTCTGCAGGGGTTCGAGGACGCGCACCCGAGGGAGCTCTCGGGAGGGATGAAGCAGAGGGTCGGCATCGCGCGTGCGCTCGCGAACGAGCCCGCCGTACTGCTCATGGACGAGCCCTTCGGAGCATTGGATGCGCAGACCAGGAACCTGATGCAGAAGGAGCTGCTGAGGATCTGGTCCGCGACAAAGAAGACGGTCCTGTTCGTGACCCACTCGGTGGACGAGGCGGTGTTCCTGGCGGACAGGATAGTCGTCATGACCGCCAGGCCGGGGAAGGTCAGGGAGATCATACCGGTCGGGCTGCCGAGGCCGAGGGACCGCACGAGCGGGGAGTTCATCGCCGTCAGGGGTAAGGTGCTGGCGGAGCTCGACGAGGAGTTCGAGAAGGCCCGGGCGAAGGAGCTCTCGCCGGATTGATCGTCCTCGATGGTTGCATTCTTATAGCGTTCTGTCGCTCAGAATCCTCGTGGAGTGGCTATCTTGAGGAAGTGGGATATCAACCTTCTCGTTCTGGCGGGCGCAGTGCTCGGAATCTTCTCGTTGTTCATGCCATGGTACACGGTGACCTACGGCCACCCTTACGTGCCAGGGGAATCCTCGGTCATCGATCTCGTCATCTCTCCCAGCGAGGTCCTGTCGGGCGAGGTGTCAGTCCGCGACTATTCGGGACTGCCAAGCGCATCCTCATTGTACTTGATGGTCCTGTTCTTCGTCGGTGCACTACTCTCAGTGTTCTCGCCTCTGTGCGGGCTCATACAGGTGTTCGCCGCGCCTCTCTTTCTGCTGTCGTGCAACGGTGATATCGGCTTGACACTGAGGCATGACGCGGTGGGTGTGGAGTACGGTGCATGGGTCGCCCTGGTTTCGTCAGCGATGGTGTTCGCCGGACTTCTGCTTCCGGTCAGTGTCCGGTCGAGGCGATTCTCCCGCGACGTCTCCAACAGGCTCTTCACGTTCCTTCCACAGAACATCCTAGCTTCCAGATTGAACATCCTCGCATTCGTCGGAGCTGTCGTGTGCGTGTTCTCCCTCGCCCTGCCTTGGGCGACCCTGAGCAGTTCGAGTTCGGCCGGGGTCAGTGTCGAGTACGCGTCCAGCTATCTCAGCGGGGGCCTCTCATCCACCGATGCGACGATCCCATCGGTGACCGCCGTCGATGCCGCCGTCCTGTTTCTGGTTTCCATCCTCGTCGTCGGTGGGTCTTTCGTCGCCTTCGTGAGTCCGTTGGGCTGCGTTTCCGTCCTGGCGGGGGTGACCCTGTTCTACTACGAGATGCGCGTTTTCACCGACGCGTATCTCAGCTTCCACTATCCGATGAACGATTGGAGGATCAACTACGGCCTCGGCTTCGGCATGTCCGTGGCTGGTGGCATCATCCTGGTCCTCTCGATGATCCACCCCGTGGGCCTGCAACCCGGGATGGAGAAGGTGCCGTTCCCAGAAAGGCTGTTGGTCTGGGGGCTCGAGGCCGGTCCGTCTGAGCACCGAGAGGCCCCTCCGCAGGGCGTCCCAGGTCCCGCCAGGGAATGAGTAGGCTCCGCGTCTCTGCACCGTCTCGTGGCTATCGGAGCAGGTCACGCCATTCAAGCACAACCCTTAATTATTCTCGACCTGATTCCAATCAGCATGAGCTTCGAGCTAAATGTCGTGAGCAACACGCCCCTGACTCCACTCAGCGACATCGACGAAGTCGCGATCCTCTTCCTCAATCAGGTCGGATACTTCCCGAAGGGGTACGGCCCCAAGACGGACGTCACGGATATCAGGGACAGCGTGCCGTACAGGCTGATGGTCGATTTCTTCCTCGAGCGGATGGACAGGGCGTGGGTCGTCGAGGACCTTGCGGTCGCTCTAGGCACCACCAAGGCCACGGTGTACAGGCACATCAACAAGCTCAAGGGATTCGACGTCCTAGAGGAGATGAACGTCGAGCAGACGGACGGGAGCTCCAAGAAGGGCTACCGGATCAGGTACGGCAACCTCAGCAAGGCCTGGAACTTCACGGAGGCGCACGTCCAGGTCGCGATGGAGAACTACCGCAAGACCGTTGACCATCTCCAGGAACTCGCAACTAAGAGAGGTGACAAGCATGGCAAGAAAAGATGATGCGATCGTGCTGACTCTCGGCTCGCTCTACAGGGTCAAGAGCCTCGAGTCCAAGGACAAGCCGATGGAGACCGTCGGGATCTTCAAGGGCTATGCGGCCATAGCCCACGACACCGCCATCGTGATGGAGGTCGAGAAGGAGCTGGGGAAGGAGCACGGCATGCTGAGGCTGATCCCGTCCCACATGATCATCTCGATCGATGTGCTCAAGGCTGAGAAGGAGAAGGATGTGAAGGAGACCGAATCGAACGCGGTGTACTTCGGCTGAGCAGTGGACCATGCAGATACAGCTCAACGAGCACGAGAAGAGGATCGTGGACATCCTGATGGACTGGTACCCGATCACCGTCGAAGAGCTCAGGGACGAGCTGTCGATGCGCATGGATACGCTCGAGCGGACCCTCAAAGGTCTCGTCCTCAAAGGTGTCGTCGCCCTCGAACCGCTCCCGGACAAGATATACGTCCGGCTGCTGGTGCATGATGCGAGCGTTTTCAAGAAGAAGGGCAAGAGGCCCAAGACCGGTGACGAGCCCGAGGACGTGTACGACGCGCTGATGTACCAGTGAGCCGAATCAATGCTCCGATAACTAGATATCGGGACGGACTTCTAGGAGCGGGTCGTGGATTATTACGAGGACTTCGTGCGTGCGATAGTCGTCGGGGAGGTGACCACGAGGCCAGACGTGCTCCGACTCAAGGCGAAGCTGTGCAAGAAGCACGGGCTCGCCAGGGTCCCGACCAACCACGAGATACTCGAGCGGGTCCCGGAGGAGCATCGCGACATCGTCGAGCCCCTCCTGAAGAACAAGCCCGTGAGGACGATGAGCGGGGTCGCACCCGTCGCCGTCATGACGAGCCCGTTCGACTGCCCTCACGGGAGGTGCTCCTACTGCCCCGGGGGCGTGTCGAACAACAGTCCACAGTCGTACACGGGCAGCGAACCCGCCGCGATGCGCGCGTCCCAGAACGAGTTCGACCCTTTCAGACAGACCAAGGCGCGGCTCGTGCAGTTCAAGGCCATAGGCCACCGGACGGACAAGGTGGACCTCATCATCATGGGCGGCACTTTCACCTCCAGACCAGAGGAGTATCAGGACTGGTTCGTGAAGCGGTGCTATGACGCGATGAACGGGCTGGAATCCCCCGACCTGACGTCAGCCCATATCGCGAACGAATCCGCCCAGTCGAGGTGCGTGGGTCTCACCGTGGAGACCCGTCCCGACTGGTTCAATCCGCACCAGCTGGAGCATTCCATGATGCTCGGCGCGACCAAGGTCGAGTTCGGGGTGCAGATCCTGGACGATGCGGTCCTGGACGGCGTGAACCGGGGACACCATGTCAAGGACGTGGCGGACGCCACCAAACGCGCGAAGGACGCCGGACTGAAGGTCTGCTATCACATCATGCCATCCCTGCCAGGCAGCAGCGCCGAGAAGGACCTCGATTCATTCCGGAGGCTGTTCGACGACGAGCGGTTCAGGCCAGACATGCTGAAGATATACCCGACCCTGGTCGTGAAGGGGACCCCGCTGTTCGACATGTGGCAGCAAGGGTCGTACTCCCCGCCGTCCCTCGAAGAGACCGTGGATCTCGTCGCCGAGGCCAAGCGGACCGTTCCTCCTTGGGTCAGGATACTCCGCATACAACGGGACATCCCGGCGCAGTTGATCGAGGCTGGCGTGAGGAAGAGCCATCTCAGGGAGCTGGTGCAGCAGCGGCTGCGCGAGCAGGGGTCCGCCTGCAGATGCATCCGGTGCAGGGAGATCGGGCACGTCCCGACCGCGAAGGAGCTGCCGGAGGACGTCGAGGTCGAACTCAGGGAGACGGTCTACAAGGCCTCCGGTGGCACAGAGGTCTTCCTATCCTTCGAGGTCCCGTCGATAGACTCCCTCATAGGCTATGCGAGGTTGAGGCTCCCAGGAACCGGGTCCAAGGACTGCGCGCTGCTGAGGGAGCTCCATGTGTACGGCCAGATGGTGCCGATAGACGAAAAGGGCGGGAGGCACTGGCAGCACAGGGGGTTCGGGGAGAAGCTCCTGGCCGAGTGCGAGCGGAAGGCGGCAGCGGAAGGATATCGGAAGCTGAAGGTCACGAGCGGAGTCGGCGCCAGGAACTACTACCGCAAGTTCGGGTACGAGAGGGACGGCCTCTACATGTCCAAGCTGGTGGAGCGGAAAAACCATTCGACGGCATGATTATATCAGTCAATCCGTATCTGATGGAAGATAGGGGATATCGCTTGCCCTGCCTGAAATGTGGTGGCTCGTCAGAGGATGAAGCGCTCCTGTGCGACAGCTGCGCCGAGTCATGCTTCAAGGAGCCGAGGTTCCTCCTCGGGCCTGTGCTCATCGGCCAGAGCGTGTTCTCCACAATGAGGTCTGAGGGGTCCGCCGCCGCCCTCCTCGGCCCCACCGCGTCCGGCGACGTCGTGCGTATGGCGTCTGCCGACTTCGAGAACGCTCTGAAGGACCTGGTGGTCGGGGGAGTGAAGCACGAGGAACTGAGAGCGATACACGAGATCTGCAACACGCTCCTGGCCCACCTCGGGATACCGGTCAACCTCGACCAGTCGAAGATACTGCTCACCGAGGACTCCGCGGAGACGATATCTGTCGTCATCCAGAAGGTCGATGCGCTCGAGCAGATGTACCCGCTGGAGGCAATGAGCGACCTCTACATCAGGGTCGGCGTCGCGTACTGGAGCGCCTCGAAGGGGATACTGCTCAGGACGACCTCCAGGAAATGGCAGGAAGGGAAGAAGAAGCTCCTGATGTCCAAGGCTAAGGACTACTTCTCGAAGGTCTCCACCAAGGACGACCTCTACTCAATCGCTCTCCGGGATCTCGGGATGCTCTGTCTGGAGTCCCAGGAATGGTCGGATGCGGAGACGCATCTCACGAACGCGCTCAGGCACTTCCCGAACGACTCGAAGATCGCGGAATCGTTGGCCAAGGCGCATCTTGCACTCGGCAACCAGATGGACGCCCTCGGGAGGGTCGACGACACGCTCGCTCAGGTCGAGACCCCCCAGCTTTGGGTCCTGAAGGGCAGGATACTCAGGGACATGGGCAGGAACGAGGACGCCCTGGAGTGCTTCAGCTGCGCCCTCACGCTGGATCCGAAGTTCATGGACGCGCACGACATGGTCGTTTTGGCGTTCAGGGAACTTGGCAGGCGGGAGGAAGCCGCTCTCGCGGAGCGCCAGAGGGCCTTGTCCAGGACGCCGGATCTGGACCAGAAGGTCTCGGACCTCATATGCGAGCTGAGGAAGAGCGCATCCGAGGTCCCGCCCGTCCCGAAGACCCCGGCTCCGGCCGCGCACCCCGCCAAGGTCGTGCGAGTTGTCCAAGAGGCTGTCACTGTCAACGCCCTCGAACAGGCGAAGAGATCATACGGGGAGAAGGATTTCGACAATGCGATACAGCACGCGGAACACTTCCTGAAGGAGAATGCCGATTCACGGGACGCCACCCTGATACTCATCGGATCACTCGTCGCGAAGTGCGACATGAACGCCGCCTCTGCCAGGGCGCACGCGTTCTACGAACACAACCGGAACGATCCCATAGCCTGGTACTGGCGCGGGGTCATATCCGACAAGGAGGGCAAGTGGGGCGCCGCGGTCCAGTACCTCAGCAAAGCGGTCACCCTCGACCCGAAGCTGGTCGATGCGTGGATCGCGATGGGCGAGACGCTCCTGAGCAACGACAAGGTGAGCGGGGCGGACGAGAGCTTCTCGAGGGCGCTGCAGATCGACGGAGAGAACCCCCGTGCGTGGCTCGGCAAGGCGAAGGCGATGAAGGGCCTGGGCAGGTGGGGGGCCGCCATACAGTGCCTCGACAAGTACAACATGCTCGTTCCCAAGGACAGGAACGCGTGGCTCATGAAGGCGGACCTGCTCTTCGAGAAGGAGAAGCACAGACGGGCCGCCGATTCCTATGACAAGTACCTGGAGCTGGACCAGGACGATTCGTACGCTCTCGGAAGGAAGGGCATCGCGCTCAACGCTCTCGGGCTGACCGACGACGCCAAGAAGTGCCTCGAGGAGAGCGTCAGGCTGGACCCCAACAACAAGGAAGCGGCCAAGTGGTTCAAGGCGCTGTCCTCGGGAGGCGGTCGCTGATGGTCGAGCTGGACAAGATTCTGAGCGAGCGCTCGGATGACCGCATCCTGATCGCCGTCAAGGAGATCTCCGAGCACGATTTCAGCCGCCTCGTGGAGAACATACTCGGCTACCTGGAGCTCAAGATACTGCGCAGCAGGCCGAAGGAGGCTTTCGTGATAGCGGACTGCGTGCACCGTCCGGACTCCAAGAAGTACACCGTATTCGTCTCGAGGCGCGACGAGCCCGTGACCCGGGCGGACATCGAGAGCCTCGCATCGTACATGGAGCGGGCAGACACCCAGAACGCGCTGGTCCTTACCACCTCGTCGGTCATGGCCGACGCCATCCCTCTGGCCGACAGCAAGAATATCGGGACCGCGGACGGCGTCAAGCTCTCCGCGCTCCTGCGCAGGTTCGACCTCGATAAGGAGGTCATCAGGGCCGCGGACGCGAGGAAGGAGAAGACGAAGGTCGTCACCGTGCCGGGCATGGACAAGAGGCTGGGAGCCGCGATGGCTGCCGGATACGAGGCGATGGCCGACAAGGATTTCATGAAGGCGCTCGACGCGTTCGACCGCGCCGTCCTCGTGGACGACTCGTACGATGTGCCCTGGCGCATGAAGGGCAATGTGCTCGATGAGATGGGCTATCACGAGCAGGCCCTGGAATGCTACAGGCACGCTCTGGAGCTCCTGCCGGAGAGCGACGAGACCTGGTTCTCGCTGGGGAACTGCTTCTTCGCCCTCGGGAGATTCAACGAGGAGCTGATGTGCTACGATCGCGCGCTGTTCTACAACCCCTCCATGCAGAAGGCCCTGATCAACAAGGGCTCCACCCTGCACAGGCTCGGGAGGTTCAAGGAGGCGCTGGACTCCTTCGACAGGGTGCTCAAGCTCAACTACAGGCTCGAGAAGGTGCACAGCAACCGGGGGGCGACGCTCCACAGCCTCGGACGGGGCGATGAGGCGTTGGACTCATACAACCGCGCGCTGGAGCTCAAGCACGATTATGTGGAAGGCCACACGAACAAGGGCAACCTCCTTTTCGAGATGGGCAGGTACGAGGAGGCCCTGGAATCCTTCACCAGGATAACCCAGATAAGGCCCGAGAACTCGAGGGGATGGTACCTCAAAGGCCTCGCCTCCAGGAAGCTCGGGAAGAACGCCCAGGCCAAGGGCGCCTTCGAGCAGGCCATGAGGCTCGATCCGGAGTTCGCGGAGGCACGGAAGGCCCTCGACGAGGAGACCAAGAAGATGGCCGACCAGATGGTCGAGGTGCCTCGGATAGTCGAGGACATCTTCGCGACGGAGGCCTCGAGGGGCAAGGGGGCGGTCCCTCCGGCGACCATGCCGTCGACCCTTCCCGAAGATGTCGTCGCGAGGGTCAGGGAGGAGACGGTCGAGAAGCTCGCCGAGGAGATATACGGCGACAGGGCCGAGCTGCTCATGCTGATGGGCCGGCTGGACGAGGCGCTGGAGTTCCTAGGGAAGTCCCTGAGGCTCGAGGGCGAGAGCCCGTACCTGCTGACGGCCGCCGGCAACGTGCTGTACCGCATCGGTAAGCGCGAGGCGGCTATCAGGAGCTACGAGCACGCCCTAGCGTCCGACCCGTCCTATGTCCCCGCGCTGTTCAATCTACACACCGTGCTCATGGCCAATGGCGACCCGGAGAACGCATCCAAGCTCAGCGACGCCCTGCGGAAGACGTCCTCCGGTTGGCTGGGGAGGGCGGTCGCCGCGATGGACGCCTGCAGGCAGGGCGACCACAAGCAGGCGCTCGAGGACCTCGAGTTCGCGCTGGCGATAGAGAACCTCTCGATGCTGCACAACTACAAAGGGCTCGTGAAGCTCGCATCGGACGACCTCGCCGGAGCCGCGGAATCGTTCGAGCGCGACCAGGCCGCCTCCTTGGATGTGTCCGAGGCCCACAACAACACGGGGATCGCTCTCTTCAAGAAGGGGGAGCTAGAGAGGGCCAGTCTGGAGATCGACAAGGCCATCAGGGTCCTCAAGAACAACCCCGCGGCGTGGAACAACCGGGGCTGTGTGCTCTACAGGGGCGAGCGGATGAGGGAGGCGATCGCATGCTTCGAGGAGTCTCTGGTCATATCCCCCACGACCGTCGCCATGAACAACAAAGGGTTCTGCCAGCTGTCGATCGACATGCTCCCCGAGGCCCTGCAGACCTTCGAGCAGTCAGTGAAGATAGCCGAGACCGCCGAAGCATACAATGACAAAGGACTTGTGTTGCACAGGATGGGCCGGGTGCCGGAGGCGCAGGTCGCGTTCAACGAGGCATTGAGGATCTCCCCGCGGTTCAAGGACGCGGCGGCCAATTCGAAGCTGCCGGCGGAGGATGGCAAGAAGCCCGAGCCCGCTCCTGACCCTATGCCGCAGCCCGCCCCTCCGCCGCCTCCTCAGCCCGCTGTGGTGGACGCGGGAACGCCCGAGAGGATGCCGCTGGCAGAGGTCACCACGGGCCGCCTCAGGGAGATGCGGAAGATCGAGATCGAGGCGTTGTGCGATTCGCTGGGAATCAACTCGAGAGGGACGAAGAACGAGCTGATCTCCAGGATACTCCGCGCGAAGGAGAAGGCGCGGAGGAAGTGAGGGCCTGCGCTGACACCGTTGCCCTCAAGAACCATCGAGGACGGGCCGTCCGACTACGCGATGTTCATCACGACGACGTCCCGGACCGCCTTCATCTCGCTGAACGGGAGCACGAGCCTTCCCTGAGCGTCTGTCTTGAACAGGCGCGGCTCGACCTCCTCGGCAGGTATCACGAGCACGCTCTGCAGCTCGCCGGTCTTCGTATCGATCATGAAGTTCTCTATCATCCCGAGTATCTGGCCATCGTTGGTCATCACGGTTTTGCCCTTCAGCTCGGTTATGAACTTACGCATGCTCATCCCATCTCCAGCTACCTGTAATAGCCCAGGCTATTATCATCTTTGCTCTTCTTAGACATTGCGGTCTTCATATCCCGCGACTGAGATTCGTAGAATCTCACGGTCTCAGGGTCGGTCGAAGGCCTGACGGACTCCAGGGCCTTCTCGAAGTGCGCCGCGGTCACCTTGCTCGCGGCTCTGTCCTCTCGCAGGGCGACGAGAGCGGCCTCCCTGCACAGGTTCTCGATGTCCGCACCGACGTACCCGTCCAGCCTCTTCGCCATCGCGATGATGTCCACATCGCTTCCGAGCGGCATTGCCTTCGAATGCACCTTCAGTATCTTCAGCCGGCTCGCCTCGTCCGGGACAGGGATCAGGAGGAGCTTATCGAACCTGCCGGGCCTAAGCAGGGCGGGGTCGACTATGTCCGGCCTGTTGGTCGCCGCGATCACGAACACGTTCACGAGGTCCTCGAGCCCGTCCATGGATGTCAGGAGCTGGTTCACGACCCTTTCCGTGGCGCCGGAGTCGTGGTGCCCGCCCCTCCTGGGGGCGATGGCGTCTATCTCGTCGAGGAATATGATTGCGGGTGAGACCTGCTTCGCCTTCTTGAATATCATGCGCACGGCCTTCTCGCTCTCACCGACCCACTTCGACATTATCTCGGGGCCTTTGATGGAGATGAAGTTCGCCTTGGACTCCGTCGCGATGGCCCTCGCGATGAGCGTCTTGCCGGTCCCGGGTGCGCCGAACAGCAGCACCCCGGCGGGGGGCTTTATCCCCAGCCTCTTGAACGACGCGGGGTCCGTGAGGGGGAGCTCGATCGCCTCGTGCAGCTGCTTCTTCACTTCCTCCAGCCCGCCGACGTCGTCCCAGGTGACCCTCGGTATCTCGATCAGCACCTCTCTCATGGCGCTGGGCTCGATGTCCTTGAGGGCGTCGGCGAAGTCCTGTGCGGAGACCCTCATCTTCTCCAGTATCTCCGCGGGGATCGGCTTTCCCAGCTCGATGTCCGGCAGGTACCTTCTCAGAGCCCTCATGGCGGCCTCCCTGGCGAGGGCGGCCACATCCGCCCCGACGAACCCATGGGTGACCTCCGCGATGTGGACAAGGTTGATGTCATCCTCAAGGGGCATGCCCCTCGTATGGATCTGCAGTATCTCCAGCCTCCCCTCCATGGACGGGACGCCAATCTCTATCTCCCTGTCGAACCTCCCCGGCCTCCTCAGGGCGGGGTCGATCGCATCCTCGCGGTTGGTGGCCGCGATCACGATGACGCACCCTCGGCTGGTCAGACCGTCCATCAGCGTCAGGAGCTGGGCCACGACCCTTCTCTCGACCTCTCCCTGCACCTCGTCCCGCTTGGGGGCGATGGAGTCGACCTCGTCGATGAATATCACGGACGGGGCGTTCTTCTCCGCCTCGGTGAATATCCCCCTGAGGCGCTCCTCGCTCTGGCCGTAGAACTTGGACATTATCTCGGGGCCCTGGATGGCGTAGAAGTTGGCCCCGGACTCGCTCGCCACGGCCCGCGCGATCAGAGTCTTGCCCGTCCCGGGAGGCCCGTACAGCAGCACGCCCTTGGGAGGGTCGATCCCGAGCCTCGTGAATATCTCTGGATGCTTGAGCGGGAACTCGATCGTCTCCCGGATCCTCTGGAGCTCCCCCTCCAGGCCTCCGATGTCCTCGTATTTGACCGAAGGCCTCGTGAGTTCCGTGACCTCCACCGGTTCGGTCTTGACCGAGAGGTCTGTGTGTTCCGTCACCTGGACGATCCCGCTGGGGGTCGTCGATGCGACGACGAACGGGAGGAACCCTCCCATGAGCGCGATGTTGGGTATGATTATCTCGTCACCTTTGACGAGGGCCCTGTTCAGCAGCCCTTTCTTGAACAGCCCCTCGACGCCCTGTCCGAACCGGACCCTCTTCCCCTGGGCTATCTTCGGGGCCACGATGACCTTCTGAGCCGGACTGGCATCGGCCTTCCTGACGACGACGGTCTCGCCTATGGAGACCCCTGCGTTCCCTCTTATCATCCCGTCGACCCTTACGATCCCCTTGCTCTCGTCTTCGTGGGCAGCCCTGAACACCTTGGCCGCGGTCTTCTTCTTGCCAGTGATCTCGATGATCTCCCCCACGTCGACGTTGAGCTCCTTCCTAGTCACGGAGTCTATGCGTGCTCTTCCCAGGCCGACCTCTGATTGGTGGTGGGCCCTGGCGACCTTGAGGGAAACACCGTCAGTCTGCTTCTTGGTCATCCACTGCCAAATCCCCCACTTCATGCAAAAACGTTTGGGCGTCGTTTCCAGTGCACTCCGGGGCATTCGATGCATATGTCCGGTTCTTGACGAGTGCGACCCCCTGATTCGACGCTGGTCGAGAATAGAGGCCGGGACAAGTCCCGAATTCGTACCCGAGGCACGTTTTTGGCCCCTGGCCAGAGGTCTGCGCGGGTTGCTACGAAAGCATTAAAATAGCCCTTCCCATACGAAACAACAGCGAGGCTCAAGGATGTACGAGGTACGATTCCATGGCCGCGGCGGACAAGGCGCGGTCATGGCTGCTCAGGCACTCGCGAGCGCCGCCAACCAGGAAGGTGGCTATGCGACCGCATTCCCGTTTTTCGGAGCCGAGAGGAGGGGTGCGCCGGTGCTCGCGTTCACGAGGATCGACACGAAGAGGATATACCGCAAGACCCAGGTCTACGAACCTGATCACGTTGTCGTGCTCGATGAGGGTCTCATCGACACCGTCAACGTCGTCGAGGGCCTGAAGAAGGGGGGCATGGTGATAGTCAACACCGCCCGCAAGGCCGCGGACATAGACGTGGGCATAGATGTCAAGATGGCGACCGTGGACGCAACCACCGTCGCCCTCGAGATACTCAAGCAGCCAGCGACGAACTCGGCTATACTGGGTGCAATCGCAAAGGCGACTGGGCTCGTCAAGATCGAGTCCATCGAGAAAGGTATCATGCAGGTGTTCGGGGACAGGCTCGGACCCAAGGTCGGTGAGCTGAATGCGAAGGCTGCCAGGGCGGCCTACGACAGGACCGTGATCGGCGAATCCCACGGGCACAGGGCCCTGAAGGCGTCCAAGAAATGGCTCCCGACGGTCAGCGAGTTGCCGCTGGGTGCGGCGGCCATCTCGATGAAAACCGATGCCGGCATGGTCGGCCCGGGCTCGTTCCTCGAGAACAAGACCGGAAGCTGGAGGGTTTTCAGGCCCGAATACAGCACGGACAAGTGCACGATGTGCAACTTCTGCTGGTTCTACTGCCCCGAGGGATGCATCTACAGGAAGGGCGATAGGATGGAGTTCGACATGGATTACTGCAAAGGCTGCGGGATATGCGCCAATGAATGCCCCGCCGAGGCCATCAAGATGGTGAGGTGAGAGGGATGGTCAAGAAGGTCGTAACCGGAAATTACGCGGCGGCATACGGCGCGATGAGGAGCCGGGTCAGGACGGTGGCGGCATACCCGATCACCCCTCAGACGTTCATAGTTGAGCACATCTCGGAGTTCGTCAACAATGGCGAGATGGACTGCGCGTACATGGAGGTCGAGAGCGAGCACTCCGCCATGAGCGCGTGCGTGTCCGCGAGCGCGACCGGGATCAGGACTTTCACTGCAACCTCGTCCCAGGGGCTCGCGCTCATGCACGAGATACTGCCTATCGCATCCGGGCTGAGACTCCCGGTCGTCATGGCCGTGGTCAACAGGTCCATCGCAGCGCCAATCAACATCTGGGTCGAGCACAACGACATCATGCCCGAGAGGGATTCGGGCTGGCTGCAGGTCTTCTGCGACAACAACCAGGAGGTTCAGGACATGGTCCTCCAGGCGTTCAAGATCGCCGAGGACAAGCGCGTCGCCCTCCCGATGACCGTCGGGCTGGACGCGTTCATACTGTCACACACGGTCGAGCCCGTCGATCTGATGGAGCAGGAGGCCGCGGACAAGTTCCTTCCGAAGTACGTCCCGCCGGGCCCCACGCTGGACACGAACGACCCGAAGGGGGTCGGAGTGTTCGTGCCTCCGGAGTATATGATGGAGGTCAGGTATGCGATGGACAAGGCCATGCGGGACGCCCCAAAGGTCATTGAGGAGGTCAACGCGGCCTTCGCGAAGCAGTTCGGCAGGGATCACGGCGGCATGATCGACCCGTACATGGTCGACGACGCCGATGTCGTGCTGGTGACCATGGGTACGGTGAGCGCAACCGCCCACGAGATCGTGGACGACCTCCGGAATGAGGGCAAGAAGGTCGGCCTGGTCAAGCTGAGGTTCTGGAGGCCGTACCCGACCGAGCAGATGAGGAAGATCGCACAGAAGATGAAGGCCGTCGGAGTCTTCGACAGGGCGGTATCGTACGGAGTCGCCGGTCCTTCGTTCATCGAGTTCAGGAACGCCGCTTTCGGGCTCAACCTGCCCGTCATGGACTTCATCGGAGGCCTGGGTGGCAGGGACGTCTCGGGCTCGGATGTCAGGTTCATATTCGAGCGCCTTCTGGAGGCCGCCAAAACGGGCAAGGCGAGGCGCGAGATCACATGGTTGAACACCAGGGGGGTCGAGCAATGAAGCTGAAGGAGATGCCGGACGAAGAACTCTTCACCAGGGGACACACCGCCTGCGCTGGCTGCGGCGCAGCCACGGCCGTCAGGAACTTCATGAAGGTCCTGGGCAAGGACACGATCGTGGTGAACCCTGCGTGCTGCATGCTCATCTTCGGGGCCACTTATCCGTTGGCCGCGTGGAAGGTCCCGTTCCACCATGTCGCGTTCGAGAACACGGCTGTGTGCGCTGCGGGAGTATCGCGGGCGCTGAGGATACAGGGCAACGACCACACGACCGTGGTCGCGATCGCCGGCGACGGCGGCACCGCGGACATCGGCATCCAGTCGCTGTCCGGATGCGCTGAGAGGAACGAAGACATGATCTATGTCATGTACGATAACGAGGCGTACATGAACACCGGGATCCAGAGGTCCGGCTCGACGCCGTTCGGCGCGTGGACCACCACGACGCCGGTGGGGAAGGTCAAGGCCGGCAAGTCGAACTTCAAGAAGGACATGCCGCAGATCATGATGGCCCACAACGTGCCCTATGTCGCGACGGCATCAATCGGCCACATACAGGACTTCATCAACAAGTTCGAGAAGGCCAAGAAGATCAAAGGCTTCAGGTACATCCAGGTCTTCACGCCGTGCCCGACGGGATGGAGGCACGACACGTCGAAGACCATCGAGATGTGCAAGCTCGCGGTCGACACCGGGATGTGGACCCTGTACGAGTGCGAGAACGGCAAGATGACCATCAACAGGAAGCCGAAGATGACCCCCGTCTCAGAGTACCTGAAGCTCCAGGGGAGGTTCAGGCACATGGGCGAGGCGGACATCAAGACGCTCCAGGACTGGGTCACCAAGAAGTGGGAAGCCGACGAGAAGTTCGCCCAGTGCAAGCAATGAGGCTCCGGGATCCTTCAAACCTCTTCGACAAAACCTTTCTGTTCCTGATTTTTTGCGCCAAGGTCACAGGGCCTTCTTCATCTCGATCTGCTTCAGCGTGACGGCGAAATCGAACTTGTCCAGCATCCGCAGCGTCTGGGCATCCTCGTTCACGTTGTACACGGTGACCTTGAACGCCCCAAGGTCGTACAATCTGCTGAGCGCGAACTTGGCGAGCGAAGTCCCGATGCCGGTCCGCCTCTTCTCAGGCAGCACCCCGAGGAACTGGATGAACCCGTTCGTCTCGACCCTCCGGACCATGACGAACCCCCCATCCACCTTGTAGGATTCCGCCGCTCTCGCCGACTGGACGATCGCAGGCAGTTTTCTCCTCTGCCAACACGTGTGCGCGTACGATCTCTCGTGGAGGGAGAGCACATCGGCCGTCGACGCCTTCTTCGGAGAGAGCTGGAACCCCTCGAACTTGATCGGCTTGCCCTCGGCGGTCAGGTAGACCCTCGTCTCGGAGTACCCGAGCCTCTTGTACAGCTCGTACGCCCGGTCGTTCCCGACAATCACCTCGAGCGAGACCTCGTCGACCTCTTTGTCTCTGCACGCGTCCTCCGCCGCGACCATCAGCTTCTTCGCGATCCCCTTCCGACGGTGCGTGGGGACGACACCGACCCCGCCTATCCAAGCCTCCCTTCCGTCGATGACCGGGTTCACGTATCCGACTATCTTCCCCGCATCGATCGCGACGAGGATGTTGGACATGCTCCCTCCCACGGACCTGAGGAACTCCAGGAAGAACTCAGGGGACGACTTGATGGGGATGAGGTAATCCGAGAATATCTCGTTCTGAGCATCGATCAACGGCTCAAGCTCACCCGTTTCGATCCTCCGTATGTCGACCTCGGCCTCCATATCAGGACCTTCTACACCGACTCGGGCTTCATGTGCGGGAACAACAGCACCTCTTTTATGGAAGGCGCATTGGTCACTATCATGACGAACCGGTCTATGCCTATCCCCAGGCCGCCGGTCGGCGGAAGGCCGTACTCGAGCGCCCGGATGTAGTCCTCATCGATCGGGTGCGCCTCGTCGTCGCCCTCCTCCTTGTGCCTCTCCTGCTCCCTGAACCTCTGTCCCTGTTCCACGGGGTCGTTGAGCTCCGAAAAGGCGTTCGCGAACTCCCAGCCGTTGATGAACAGCTCGAACCTCTCGACCAGGCTCGGGTCGCCTCTCTTGACCTTCGCGAGCGGCGATACCTCGATCGGATGGTCTATCACGAACGTCGGGTTGATCAGGTGCGGCTGCGTCTTCTGGTCGAATATCGCGGACACGATCTTCCCGAGCTCCTGGCAATCCTGGATGTCCCTCACGCCCAGCTGTATCGCTGCGTCCCTCGCATCGTCCACGTTCTTGAGGGCCGAGATGTCCAGCCCGGTGTATTTCTGGATCGCGTCGTGCATCGTGATCCTGGGCCAGGGCTTGGCGAAGTCTATGACCTTCTCGCCGTACGGTATCTTGTCGGTGCCCAGGATGTGCATCGAGGCGTCGTACATCAGCGACTCCGTCAGGTCCATGATGTCGTTGTAGTCCACGTACGCCTCGTACAGCTCCAGGGAGGTGTACTCAGGATAGTGCTGCGCGTCGATGTCCTCGTTCCTGAAGTTCTTGCCTATCTCGTAGACCTTCTCGAGGTCCCCGACTATGCATCTCTTGTGGTACAGCTCGGGCGCGATCCTCAGGTAGAGGTCCATGTCGAGGTAGTTGTGATGGGTCACGAAAGGCCTCGCGAGCGCGCCCCCGTACAGCGGCTGGAGGATCGGAGTCTCGACCTCTATGAACCCTTTGGCGTTCAGCCAGTTCCTCATGAACGCGATCATCCTGCTCCTGTTGATGAACCTGCGCCGGACGTCCTCGTTCATGATTATGTCGAGGTACCTCTGCCTGTACCTCATCTGGACGTCCTGCAGCCCGTGGAACTTCTCCGGATATGGCATCAGCGCTTTGGAGAGCACCTCGAAGCCCTTGACCGCCACTGTGATCTCACCCATCTTGGTGCGGAAAACATGGCCCTTGACCCCGACCACGTCTCCCCTGTCCAGCAGCCCAAAGACCTCCCAGGCCTCCTCCCCGATCTCATCCTTCCTGAAGTACAGTTGGGTCTTCCCATCCCTGTCGGACAAGTCGGCGAACCCGGCCTTGCCGTGGACCCTCATGGCCATTATCCTGCCCGCAGTGGATATCTCCTCGGGACTCTTCTCCTGCCCTACGGATTCGAACTGTCTCCGGATGTCCGCGGTCCCGTGCGTCCGCACGTACTTGTACTTTTGATACGGGTCCAGGCCCATGCCTTTCAAGAGCTCGAGCTTCCGTCTCATCTGGGCCCTAAGGTCGCTCTGTTCCTCTGCCATCAGGCATCCCCCACGCAGGGATTGGTCTCATATCGGGAGGCCATACTTAAATGTAAGCGGCCTCCCCGTCCGGGTTCCATACAATCTTCGTTCCCACTCATGCTATCACACATCACAATCGGTCGAAGCCAGCAGGCAGAATCATGCGGGCTTCGCTACTTCTTCTTCTTTTCCTTCTCGGCCTCGTTGATCGCGGCCAAGAGTTCTTCTATCCTGAAAGGTTTCAGAAGGAATCCCCTGGCGCCCGCTGCGAGCGCGTCCTTCTCTATGTGCAGGTCCGCACTTCCGAAGAATATCATGGCTCCAGGGTCCATGCTCAGGATCTCCTGGGTCGCGCTGACGCCGTCCTTCACGGGCATCCTCTGGTCCATGATGATGATCACCGGCTTCTCCTTCATCTCCTTGTACTTCTTGACGGCCTCTTCGCCGTCCGAGGCCACACCTATCACAGTGTGCCCATTGGCTTCGAGGATATCCCGGTACAGGTCCACGATGAACTTCTCATCGTCGACGAGGAAGACGGTCGCTATTCTACAACCTCCGATGCCATCGTAGCCATTACATACGGCTCTATGCAACAACGACGCTAGATTGTCAGCAATCCGCGCCGAGCCAGATGGGGCTTCGTCAATTATCTTGTTGGTTATATAATGGTTTTCATCACGTCGTCCTTCCTGGAACGCGTTCGACAGAAGGCGACCAGTCGTCGTAAAGTCTTATATAGAGAGTCCCTCAATAGGCCCATTCGAGAGCCATGCCCAAGAAGAAGAACGAAGGCTTCCACTCGGCCGCCGGTCTAATCAGATATTTTGATTCTGAGGACGACAAGGCGCTCAAGGTGAACCCTTGGCTGGTCGTCGCCCTCTGCATAGCGACGTCAGTGGTAGTCATCGTGCTCGGCGCGCTGTACCCGACCTGAGCCGGCGGCCCCGGTCGACAGGTCCCGTGATTCTGTTCGTTCAAGGTGCAGGGCATCCCTCCGGGCCGTTTGATGACGTTAAGTGTACGTCGGCTGGCCCGCTGATGTACATCCATCATCAGGGGAAGCCGCTCCTCAGACAGAAGCGATAAATATCGCCCCCGTGTTCGCTCGGCAGCGCGAGGCGCAGGCACATGACATCTGAAACGGTCGTGTCGGATTGCTTTCACGGGTAGATTCACCCGCATCAGCCCTCGCTCCAGTTTTGTGACGACTCCGAACTCTCCCCAGAGCGCTCTCCCCTGTCGCGAGGCGCGGTCTGGTAAGGGTTCCGAGAAGGTGATTGGATGAACACACTCAGGATAGCCATTCCGAACAAGGGCAGGCTGAACCAGAGCGCGATCAAGCTCATGAACCGCATAGGCTTCTCGATGCCTGACACCAACAGCAGGACGCTGCTTGTGGAGTTCGGGAAGGGAAAGTACCAGGTGCTGATGGCCAGGGCTCAGGACATCCCCGAGTTCGTGGAGATGGGCGCTGCCGACCTGGGCATCACCGGCTTGGACCTGGTGCTCGAGACCGGGAGGGCCATCGACAAGGTCATGGACCTTGATTTCGGCAGGTGCCGCCTGGTCGTCGCCGTCCCGGACGAGTCTCCCGTGGGCTCGGTCGAGGACATCGTCGATGGATGCACCGTCGCGACGACCTTCCCGAACCTGACGAGGGAGCATTTCTCCAAGATGGGGAAGACCGTCAAGATTGCTGAGGTCTCGGGCGCGACCGAGGTCGCTCCTCAGATCGGCCTCGCTGATGTGATTACGGATCTGACGGAGACGGGGTCGACCCTCAAGCTGAACCACTTGAAGGAGGTGGGCGTGGTGCTGGAATCGAGGGCGGTGCTCGTGGCGAACCCAGGGGCGCTGAGGGACAAGCGCATCAGGATCGAGGAGATCACCAGCGCCATCGAGAGCGTCATGAACGCCTCCAGAAAGAGGTACCTGATGGCCAACGTGCCGAAGGACAAGCTCTCGAGCCTCAGGACGCTTCTTCCGGGTGTCTCGGGCCCGACCATCATGAACATCATGGGCAGGGACGATCTCGTCGCAGTCCACGCGGTGGCGAACGAGGACGAGGTCAACGGCGTGATCGCGATCATGAAGAGCATCGGCGCGACCGGCATACTCGTGGTCCCCATCGAAAGGATGGTACTCTGAATGAGGACGTACGACGCGAGACGGACGGGCATCGCCGAGCTGGGGGTTCTTCTCAGGAAGACCAGCGTCGACACCGCCGCCGTGGTGAAGAAGGCTCAGAAGATAGTTGACGCTGTCCGGAGCAGGGGCGACACCGCCCTGAGGGAAATGGCGGTTCGGTACGACGGTTTCGAGGGCGACGACCTTCGCGTCCCCAGGCGGGCGCTTCTAGAAGCCACTGAGAGGCTCCCCCCGGAGGTCGTCGAGGCCCTGCGTCTGTCGAAATCGAGGATCGAGGAGTATCACTCCCGACAGGGGATGTCGTCCTTCGAGTACAAGGACGAGTGCGGCGTGTACGGCCAGAAGGTGGTCCCCCTCGAGAGGGTAGGGGTCTATGCACCCGGGGGGACGGCTGCTTACGGATCCTCTGTTCTGATGGCGTGCATTCCCGCTCGCATCGCAGGTGTCAGGGAGATCGTATTGTGCTCCCCGCCGACTGGCGGCCGCATGAGCGACCTGGTCCTGGCGGCGGTGAATATGTGCGGGGTGGACGAGGTCTATGCCGTTGGTGGCGCGCAGTCCATAGCCGCGATGGCCTACGGGACCGAAACGATGCCGAGGGTGCAGAAGATCATCGGCCCGGGCGGGGTGTTCGTCAGCGCGGCGAAACTCCTGGTCAGGAACGCCTGTGAGATCGACTTTCTCGCAGGCCCTTCGGAGATACTGATCATTGCGGACTCTGCGGCGTCTCCGGAATTCCTAGCAGCCGATATGATCGCGCAGTTGGAGCACGATCGCTACGCACGGGCGATACTGGTGTCCGACTCACCCAGTGTGATCGAGTCTGCGCGCGAGGAACTGTCAAGGATGGTGTCCCGTGCGGACCGACGTGAAATAGTGTCCTCCTCCTATGCCGACGGGGCGGCCTTCGTCCGCGTGAGGGATCTCACGGATGCGATGAGTCTATCGAACGCGGTCGCGCCGGAGCACCTGCTCCTGGATGTGGCAAAGCCAAGAGAGCTGCTGGCGAAGGTCACGAATGCCGGTTCGGTGTTCCTCGGGAAGTGGTCGTCCGTCTCATTCGGCGACTACTGCGCAGGCACGAATCACATACTGCCGACGAACGGCGTGGCTGCGATGAGATCCGCGCTATCGGTGTACGATTTCCAGAAGATCATCCCATACCAGAGTCTGAGCCGCAGGGGTGCCTCCGAGCTCGCCGGTGTCGTGGGTTCGCTCGCCCTTTCGGAGGGGCTGCCGTGCCACGCCCGAGCCGCGCTCATGCGCGCGGAGAAGGTGAGCCGATGACGTCCGCAGGAGAGCTCAGGAGGCGGACGCTCGATACGCTCGCCCGTCCCTCCTATTCGATCTCTAACAGGGGCATGGTGATGCTGAACGACAACGCGAACCTCTTCGGGGTGAACCCCGCGGTCCTGGAGACCGCGGAAGTATTCGACTTCGCGAGGCTGTGGGCCTATCCGAGCGAGAACTCAGATGCGCTCAGGGATAGGCTTGCCTCCGAGTTCGGCGTCTCGCCAGCGGAGGTCATCGTTGGGAACGGGTCGGACGAGCTCCTGGACATCACCGCGAAGTGCTTCATCAACCCCGAGGACGTGTTCTGCTCGCCCGCCCCGACTTTCGGGATGTATAGGTTCTACGCACGGGTCAACCTGGCGGCCGTCCGAGAGGTCCCCCTGAAGCCAGACTTCTCGCTGGATGCGGACGCTGTCCTGGACCAGCGTGCCAAGCTGACGGCAATCTGCCAGCCCAACAACCCGACTGGCAACCTCTTCGAGGTCGATGCGGTCGAGCGGGTGCTTTCGGAGAGCGGGGGAATGGTCCTCGTCGATGAGGCGTATGCGGACTTCTGCGGTTCGAACATGCTCCACGCGGTCCTCTCTCGAGAGAACGGGGTGGATGTTCGGACCTTCTCGAAGGCATACGGGATGGCTGGTCTGAGGGCGGGGTTCGCCATCGCAAGGAAGGAGACGATCGACGAGCTGAGGAGGGTGCGGACACCCTTCGGCCTGAACTCGTTCACGGAGGCCGCAACCATCGGCGCCCTCGACAACCGTGGTTGGATCGAAGACCGTGTCCGCCAGATGCGGCTCCAGCGCGAGTTCCTGTCGAAGCGCATGGATGGTCTGGGGTTCGCAGTCCTTCCTTCGGTGTGCAACTTCGTCACGGCCAAATGCCCAGTGAACGGGCCAGGGCTGGTGCTCGCGCTCAAGGAGCGGGGAGTGGCTGTGAGGGACTGCAACTCATTTCCCATGCTCGAGGACCACATCCGGGTGACTGTAGGGCCGAGGCCGATGATGGAACGGTTCCTCGAAGCGGCGGCTCAATCGATCGAGGAGGTGTCGCCTTGAAGGCGGCCGTTGCAGACTATGGTGTAGGAAACCTGCACAGCATCTCGAAGGCCCTCGAGCGGGCCGGGGCTGATGTGAGGGTCGTGTCGGACCCAAGACAGCTGGTCGGCTCCGAGTGCCTCGTCTTCCCCGGCGTCGGGGCGTTCGGGGCAGCCATGGAAATCCTGCGGCCAGCGTCTTTCGAGCTGAAGGGCATGATGGCGGAGGGCACGCCTGTCCTTGGCATCTGCCTGGGCATGCAGGTCCTCTTCGAGAGGAGCGAGGAATCACCAGGCGGGGGCCTCTCGGTGATCCTCGGGGACGTGCGGAAGCTCAGGGCAGAGAGGATCCCTCACATGGGCTGGAACACGGTGGAGTTCTCAGATGATCCTTTGTTCGAGGGGATACCCGTCGGGTCGCGGTTCTATTTCGCCAATTCATACGTGTGCGTTCCGAACGAAGACGTCGAAACAGCGACCACGGACTATGGTCAGAGGTTCACATCGTCCGTCAGGAAGGGGCGTGTGTGCGGCGTCCAGTTCCACCCCGAGAAGAGCGGACCTCAAGGGCTCAGGGTGCTGGAGAATTTCGTGAAGATGGTGGAGGGAACGAGATGAAGATCCTTCCCGCAATCGACATCAAGGGCGGCAAGTGCGTGCAGCTGGTCGGCGGAAGGCCGGGCACCGAGAAGGTGGAGATAGACGATGTCGTCGGCGTCGCCCTCAGATGGCAGGAGGAGGGAGCCGAGATGATTCACATCGTGGACCTCGACTCGGCCCTCGGGTCGGGAGACAATGGCCGTCTGATAGAGCGCCTCATCAGCGAGCTGGATGTCCCTGTCCAGGTCGGTGGAGGCGTGAGGTCGATCGCAAAGGTCGATAGGCTGTTCGATCTCGGCTCCGAAAGGGTCGTGATCGGCACGAAGGCGATCCAGGACAGGGAGTTCGCGAAGGAAGTCTCCGAGATGCACCGGGATGCGGTGGTGATCTCAGTCGACTCCGCAGCCGACCAAGTGCTCGTCAAGGGGTGGCAGGAGACATCCGGACGCGGGATGCTGACCGTCGCGAAGGACCTGGAGGAACTGCCGATCTGGGGGTTCCTTCACACGAACGTCGACGTGGAGGGCAGGCTCCGGGGGATAGATCCGAGGCCCGTGGTCGAACTCGTCAAAGCCGTCCGGAAGCCGATCATCGCGTCCGGTGGGATCACGACGATCGGCGACCTGGAGTCTCTCCGGACGATCGGCGCCCACTCGGCGGTGGTTGGCATGGCGATATACACAGGGATGATGGATTTCAAGAAGGTCGTGAGGGAGTTCGCATGAGCGGAAAGCGCGCAGCAAGGAAGGCTACGGTGTCGAGAGTGACGAAGGAGACGGATGTCAGGGTAAAGCTGAACCTCGACGGGTCTGGAAAGGTCTTGTGCAAGGTGGAGGACCAGTTCCTGAGGCACATGGTCGAGACGTTGGCGAGATACTCCGGCGTCGACCTCGAGGTCTCGGGCTCGGGAGACATCGACCACCACCTCGTGGAGGATGTGGCCATTGCGCTTGGACGTGCCTACAGAGACGCGATCGGCGAGACGCCCGTCAGGAGGATAGCGAGCGCGACCGTTCCGATGGACGAGGCCTTGGCGCAGGTCACGGTCGACCTGATCGACCGCCCCTATGTGCACCTTGAGCTGCCGGACTTGATGTACGAGCACTTCGTCCGGTCGTTCGCCATGGAGCTCCGCGCGACGGTCCACACGATGGTGCTCCGGGGCAAGGACACGCACCACATCGTGGAAGCCACCTTCAAGGCGCTCGGGCTTGCCCTGAAGGATGCGACGACCCCTGCTGGGAAGGCCCTATCCACGAAGTCGAAGGTCGAGTGGAGGGCCTCCTGATGTCGCTCGCGAAACGGGTGATACCGTGCCTCGATGTCAAAGATGGCGTCGTGGTCAAGGGCGTGTGCTTCAAGGATTTGAGAGGAGTGGGTGACCCTCCGACCCTCGCGGTCGAGTATCAGGATCAGGGGGCAGACGAGATAGTGTTCCTCGACGTGAAGGCCACGGTCTCGGGGTCAGAAACCCTCCGGGCGGCCGTCCAGATGACGGCCGAAAGGCTCTTCATACCGCTCACGGTGGGCGGCGGGATCAGATCGTACGAGGACGTCAGGAAGACCCTGAAGGTCGGCGCTGACAAGATATCGGTCAACTCGGCTGCGGTCGGCAACCCTGGGCTAATATCGAGGTGCGCGGAATCGTTCGGAAGCCAATGCGTGGTCCTTGCGATAGATGCGAAGCGGGAGGGGGACTCATGGACGGTCCACACGCACTCCGGCACTAAGCCCTCCGGTCTCGACGCGATCGAGTGGGCCAAAGAGGGCTGCGAGAGGGGCGCGGGGGAGATCCTCCTCACGAGCATGGATGCGGACGGGACGAAGGCGGGCTACGACGTGGAGCTCACGAGGGCCGTCGTCAGGTCGGTCAACGTCCCTGTGATAGCGTCGGGCGGCTGCGGCACCATCGAACACATAGTCGATGTGCTCACGAAGGGGGAGGCGGACGCCGCCCTCGCCGCGTCCATATTCCACTACGGTCAGCACACGGTGTCCGAGGTCAAACAGGTTCTTAAATCGAGAGGGGTGCCGGTGAGATGGTGAACGAGGATGCGAAGGGACTGCTTCCTGTGGTCGTGCAGGATGTGCGGAACAACAATGTGCTCATGCTCGCGTACATGAACGATGAGGCCATCGAGCTGACGAAGAAGACGGGGTACATGCATTACTGGAGCCGGTCACGGAACGCTATCTGGAGGAAGGGGGAGACCTCGGGGAACACTCAGAAGGCGATCGAGCTCCTGACCGACTGCGACTGCGACGCCCTCCTGGCAAGGGTCGAACAGACAGGGGTCGCTTGTCACACCGGGAGCTACTCGTGCTTCTCGGAGAAGCCTCTCCCTTCCGAGGACATCGTGTCGCAGCTGTGGCGCGTCTTCGACGAGCGTAAGCGTTCTTCCTCGGAATCGTCATACACTCGCAAGCTGCTGGACAACAGGAACCTGCTCCTGAAGAAGATTGCAGAAGAGAGCTCCGAGGTCATCATCGCCGCGAAGGACCGGCAGAAGGGGGAGGTAATATACGAGGCCGCCGACCTTCTGTACCACCTGATGGTCCTTCTGTACGACGAAGGCATCACGATGGGTGACATTCACAAGGAACTGGAGGGGCGAAGGAAATGAGAGCAAGGAGATGCGATTTCCACACACACACCACGCTGAGCGATGGCGAGCTTCTGCCTATGGAACTGATCAGACGCGCGTTTGCGGCGGACCACAGGGCCGTGGCGCTGACCGACCATGCGTCGTTCTCGAACATCGAGGCCGTGATTGCCAGCCTCGTGCGAGACTGCAAGAAGGCCGATGCTTGGGGGATCGAGGCGATCCCGGGCGTCGAGCTGACCCATGTCCCGGTCAGGTACATCGATGAGGCCGTCAGGAAATCGAGGAAGGCGGGTGCGGAGATAGTCGTCATCCACGGCGAGACGCTCGTTGAACCCGTCGAGCGGGGCACCGATCACGAGGCCGTGACGAACCCGGACGTCGACATCCTCGCCCATCCAGGTATGATATCCATCGACGATGTCGAACTGGCCGCGAAGAACGATGTGTTCCTGGAGATCACTTGCAGGAAGGGTCACTCGCTCTCGAACGGACATGTCGCATCCCTCGCGCGGGAAGCAGGCGCGAAGCTGCTGGTCAACACGGACACTCACGCTCCGGGGGACCTTAGCACGATGGAGTTCGCCAACACGGTGGCCCGGGGCGCGGGGATGACCCCTGACGAGGTCCGGGACGCGCTCGTCGACAACGCCGAGGAACTGCTCAAACGGTTCGGCCGGCTCTGATGTCGATTATTAGCATCGTCCGAGATTGTTAATAATCCTGAAATATCACGACGATCATCAGGATTCGGTGTCGCCATGACGATTGTCAGCGTGTCTCTGCCAGAGGAGTTGCTGAAGCGGTTCGACGAGGTCTCGTCCGCCAAAGGGTTCAGGTCCAGGTCGGATGCCGTCAAGGAGATGATGAGGACATTCATCGACGAGACCGAGTGGGACAGCGCGGACGGGGAGCACCAAGTCGTCATCACGATGGTCTACGACGAACTCGGGCCTCGGGGGGAGCTCTCGGTGCTGCAGCACAGGTACGAGGAGATCCAGATGATGCTGCACCTCCACCTCGAGAAGGGCCAGTGCATGGAGGTCTTCATCGCCCGGGGCCCCAACAGCGTCCTGAGGGAGATACTAGGCAAGATCAGGAAGGTCAAAGGCGTCAGGTCGATCAGGTTCATCTCGACTCCGAGGGCCGTGGGATGATTCGGCAACGCCTACAACTATCGCCAGGTCGATGGTGATTCTCGTGCCTCCTAGGTCGTTCCTGTTGGTGGAGTTCGGGACAGTCAAGGCCGCAGACCTTGTGGAAGGACATCTGACCGAGCTGTTCGGTCTTCTCGCAACCACGGTGAGGGCGGAGACGCCCGAGGTCAGGAAGAAGGCCTGGCAGTTGAATGCCGAAGACCTCCTGTCCGAGGTCCTCAGGCTGCGCGCCGAGCACTCGAAGGATTTCGCCCTGGGGCTCTCAGAGGACGACCTGTACATCCCTCAGCTGAACTTCGTGTTCGGCCTGGCCTCTCACGACGGGCGGTCGGCCGTGGTCTCCACCCATAGACTGAGGTCGGACGATCCGTCGCTGTACAGGGAGCGGCTGCTGAAAGAGTCGGTCCACGAGATGGGGCACGCTTTCGGGCTGGGGCACTGCGACGACGCTCGCTGTGTGATGCACTTCTCCAATTCCCTCCAGGAGACCGACCATGAGCGCAAGGAGCTGTGCGGGCGGTGCGGCCGGGCTCTGATGTCCCTCCTCCTATGAAATGGAGAGGGCGGCTCGATGGACATGCGTGTCCGCGGACTGCGGTTCGCGCGGAAGACCAACGTGAGTGATGAACCGAAACGTAGTTCTGTCCCCGAGGCTATCTGATCTGTGAGTGGGTGTACAATGGACGAATGCCACAACATGAGCAAGTGCAGTTTCTTCCAGGCTTATGCGAACAGTGACGGTCACAGGGCCGCAGTGGCGGGGTTCATCCGGATATACTGCAAGGGCGAGAGACAGGAAGACTGCATCCGGAAGAAGGTTAGCAAGGAGATCGGCGGTCCGGAGAAGGTGCCCGCCAACATGCTCCCGAACGGGGTGCCTCTCGCGGGCACGGATTCATCGTCGTGGTCAGAGGACATCAAACGCGTCATCCGAGCATGACCGATTTTCTTCCATGAAGTACCAGCCGGTCTAACAGCGAACTCGCGGACAGAGCTAGTCGGACAATAGGGTTGCAGGGGTGCGCTCGCGTGGCTTCCCCTTGCCCAGGCATGGTCCCCTGCAGGGCGGCATGAGCCGCCAGAGATACGGTAGCTAGATTCCCCTCGATGGAATGCCGTTGGGTGCCCTCCTCCAGAGTGCAACCACTTCAGCTGCGAATCGTAACAACGCTATATAATCTGCAAGATGAAATAACGGTGCTAACGCGGGTCTATGAATGAAATGAATGGTGGGCCTCGCGGCCCACCGTTGCGGTTTCTGCTCAGGCGTTGTACGCGTCCAGGAACTCCCACCAGCAGGTGTCGGCCGGGAAGGATATGCCCGAGTAGGCGTCCGAGTTGAAGACCCAGTAGTTCCTAACCCCCCAGTAGATCGATATCCCGCCGCACGCGGCGGATTTGTCCGTGTTGTCAACCCTGATGACGGCACCTTCGATTGCCGCGATCATCAGCTCGGTGGCCGTCCTAAGGGTGGCATCGGTCACCGTTGGATCTACCAGCAGGTGGTTTCCTATGTCCACGAGGTCCGTCTGGTACTGCGAGTTGGAGACATAGTAGCTGTTCCTGAGCGCGGTCCTGTAGTTCCGGTAGTAATCCGGCAGTGACGCATACATGGCATCGCACCATGCCTTGATGTTCGGCATGGCTTCGGTCAGCGCGCCTATGTCTATCGCGCTCAGCGTGGCGTACCATGCCCAGGCGAGCGGGTCGTAGTACTGCGCCCACCCCTTCACCATGTCGCAGGCGACATCCCGCGGGCACCTCGTCACATCATTCGCCAGCGGTGTGAACATGAGGTCGTAGGGGAAGCCGTTCCCAGGCACGAGCTCCTCGGATGCGACCATGTATCTGACCAGTCCAGTCAGGGATGCCTGATATGATGCCTCGATGCTCCCCACCGCACACGCGTCGAACGCCAGGATGTCGATGGTCACGCCTGCGTCGACGATAGCGGTCTGCATCTCTGCGAGGGTGATCTTGTCCCCTTCGGATGAGTCGTCCGTGCAGAACCCTCCCCACGCGCTGCCGTGGTCCCATGCGATCACTGCCATGAAGTCGGTCTCATAGCGGGCGTACGCGTCCGTCAGGAACCAGCTGAAGGTGGCCCCATCGCCGAAATTCTTCTCCTCGTAAGTGTCCAGGACGGCTACAGTCCCGCCGGATATCTCCTGTACCTCGGTCCCCTCTACGCTCAGCCTGTCGACATAGCCGAGTATGTGGAGCCCCTCCCTTGCGGGCAGGTTGAGGAACATCAGGCGGCTCAAGTCCTCCCAGTACGTGTCGAAGTTGTTGTCCGCATCGACATATACCGCGATGGTCCAGGTCTTGACTTCATCATTCCTACCCGCTATGGTAAGCCCGGGGACCATCATCATGGTCGCAATCAGAACGCACAGCGCACAGCCTTGATATCTCCTGTTCAGAGTAAACCCCCCTCACGCCCACTTTCTCGCAGACACGAGCCTGCCAACCCCGAATGTCGGCACCGCGATTAAAAGCCTCTGGAACAGAAATGGAAGAAAGGGGCGCACTGGCGCCCGTGTTTACAGCGTTTAACCGCTCAGGCGTTGTACAGGCTCAGGAACGCCCACCAGTTCATGTTGATGGCGAAGGCCACGTCATGGTATGCAACCGAGTAGGTCTTCCAGTCGCTCCTCACGCCCCACCAGATGGTCACGCCTCTGGCATCCCCCGCCCCGGAGCCGCTCTGGACATCCAGGACCGCATTGTCTATCAGCGCGATCATGTTGGCGGTCGCGGTCCTCAGGGCCGCGTCCTTGATCCCGGAATCCGCAAGCAGCGCGTCGCCCAGGTCTGCGAGGTCAGGGTGGTAGTATGTCGCCCACGCGATGTAGCAGTTGGACAGGGCGTTCTTGTAGTTCTTCTTGTAGAGGCCCATGTCGCTGTACATCAGGTTGCACCAGGTCTGCAGGGTGCCCGACGACTGCCCGATCATGACTACATCTATGGCCGCGAGGTTGACTGTCGTCGCCCAGCTGAGCGGGTCGTAGTACATCGCCCATCCCTCGACCATGTCGACCGCGACCTGCTGCGGCGTCCTCGACGGGTCGTTCGCGACCGGGGTGAGCATCAGGTCGTACGGGAAGCCGTTCATCGGGATGGTCTCCTCGGACCCCACGAGCAGCCCGACCAGGTTCGTCAGCGACGCCTGGTAGATGACCTCTATGCTCGCCATGTTGCAGCAGTCGAACGCGAGTATGTCGATGTAGACGCCCGCGTTCTGTATCGCGCTCTGCATCTCAGGCATGGTGATCCTGTCCCCCGATGTCTGGTCGTTGCTGAAGTACCTCCACGCGTATCCGTGGTCCCACGCGCAGACCGCGAGGTTGTCCGCCGGGTACCGCGTGTTGATCTCCGTGATGAACCAGCTGAAGGTCGCGCCGTCGCCGAAGTTCATCTCGGGATAGGTGTTCACGACCTGCCACGAGCCACCAGAGATCTCTATCAGCTCCGTCCCCTGGGTGCTCATCCTGTCCATCATCGCGACTATCTTCACGCCGGATGATGCGGGGATGTTGAGCAGTGCAGGAAGGCTGTACTCTTCCCAGTACTTCTCGAGGTCGTTGTCTCCGTTCACAAACAGGGCATATGTCCAAGCGGTTGGCGTTGTCTCCCCGCGGACCTGCTTTGCCAGGACGAGTCCAGGCGCGAGCATGATCGCGGCGACGACCACAGCCATGGCTAGTTTGCTGAGTCTTGTTCGCATGTTCCGATTCCCCTCCGGTGAGAACCCTGGCTCCCCCTATGAAAAGCTGAGTCCCCGCCTGACTGGGTATCGGGATTTTGGTATTTGAATGCTTATTCGCCAGTGCTCAAGCCAACCTATTAGCTTTTTCGCAATTCGAAGGCTCCCAAGGGTGATTTTCGCCATTCCGTTGGATTCGTTCAATCATGTTCCAGAACGGATTTCTACCCTGTGAGCTCATACAGGTGCGACTCCGCCGACTGACCGGCGGGGAGGGCGCTTGAGGGGGGTAGACGATTGGATAACAGGATGCCGAAGCTTATTCTCTCGGCCTTCTTGGCTATGGTGCTGGCAGTGCCGATATCCGCACTTGCCGCGGACCCCAAGCAGGTCGACTGGAACACCGAGGTCGTGGACAACCTCGACATGGACTACGCGCAGGACATAGTCGGGACTGTGTGCGCGATGGGCGACAGTCCTCTGGGTTTCAGAGGTACGGGTGGCCCGGCCGACTGGCAGGTCGCGGACTACATCTCGACCGAGATGAAGAAGATAGGGCTCTCGGACGTCGAGAAAGAGGCCGTCCCTGTCGATGCATGGCAGTTCAGGTCCGCTTACCTGGACGTCCCTGGCGTCGGGAAGATGACGGCCGCGTCGTTCGGCGGCTTCCCAGGCACAGACGACCAGACGACCAAGAATCAGCACGAATCCATAGTCTCCGAGATAGTCTGGGTGAACAACGGATACGACAGCGACTACATCGGGAAGGACGTGTGGGGCAAGATCGTGCTCGCCAACTGGATAGGGTACGACTACTGGGTCGACTCGATGGCGTACGGCGCGTGGGAGCACGGCGCTGCGGGTATCATCGTGACCACGATAGACAGCAATGTCGGGCAGCAGGACTTCGCGTTATCCTGCCACGACGGCCTGTACGTTCCCGGATGGCCGCCGCTGATATCCATATGCAAGGAGGACGCGCTCAGCATCATCTCGAAGCTGGACGCCGGAGAAAGCCTCACGGTGACGATGTACAGCGACATCGTGAAGACCCCGATGGAGCTCGGGGGCAAGGCGTACAACGTCGTGGGCTTCCTCCCGGGCAAGAACTACGGCCAGCCCGACGATGAATACGTCATCTTCGGGCCGCACCACGATGCGTGGTTCCAGGGTGCGATGGATGATACATCCGGCATCGCGGCGATGCTCGTGCTCGCCAAGGCGATGCAGAAGGTCGTCAAGGAGAACCACATAGCGCCCGAGAGGACCGTCATATTCACGTCCCACACCGCCGAGGAGTACGGCCTGGATGACACCTACTACGACTGGTGCTGGGGCGCGAACTACCAGATCACCGTGGAGCACCCCGAATGGGCGGGGAGGAGCGTCGCCTACATCTGCATGGAGCTGATGGGCATGGCTGGGGAGCCGGTGTACATCAACTGCGTCCCCGAGATGTACAGCTTCGTGAAGCAGGTGCTGGCGGCCAACAAAGAATACCTGCCATACGGGGCGTCCGCGGACAACAACGCGCACACGTGGGCGGACCACTGGACTTTCTCGGCCGCAGGCGTCCCGGGGATCGAGTTCGAGACCACCTCCGAGGACTGGGAGACCAACTACTACCACACCCAGTTCGACGCTCCCGCGATCATCGACTACGCTTACTTGGGGCAGCTGTTCGCGGTGATATCCGACATGACCGTCAGGCTCGTGACCTATCCGATCGTGCCGTACAACTTCAACACGCTCGCGACCGACCTTAACGAGCACATCCTGGGCGAGAACCTGTGGGGCGTGATGGCCCTGGACGAGATATACGACAACTACGGGATGTCGCTCGATAACAGGGACCGGCTGGTCGCCGAGGCCGCCAGGTTCGCGGAGGACGTTCTGTTGTTGAAGGAGAAGCTCGCGTTGGCCGATCCCGCACAGGCATCGGAGATCAACAGGCAGCTGATGTCGATCGTCGGCACGCTGGACCGGGCCCTCGTCGCCATAGGCGTGTGGGAGCAGGACTGGTATCCCTACCAGCAGCCGATAAACGATGTGTACCACATGTGGTGGGGCCTGCAGAAGCTCTGGGCCGGGCCGTCCGAGGACAACGTCGAACACGCCATCGGCACCCTCAACTGGGTCGGGATGACGTGGTACTACGCATACGACTCGTACGGTAACTACCTTGACCAGCGGGACAGGCTCACCGGCAACAGGGTGGCGTCCTGGGGACTCCAGACGCACCTCCAGCTGTCCGTCGACATCTGGTTGGAGTACGACGCGCTGATGCAGATGAAGGGCGCCTCGGACCTCACCTTCGCGGACATCGAGTGGGTGGTCGGTTCGTTGGAGACGACGCTCGTGGAAGTGTCCATGGCCCAGCTCGAGAACTCGTTCGTCCTGATGTGGGCTGCGCTCGATGACGCCAATGGACAGGTGGAATCCCTCACCGGAAGCCTCTGACCTGGCTGGGCAAACCTCTTCTCACAAACCCTTTTTCCTGCGTTTTCCACTCTTCACGATCATTTGAAAGCGAGATGAGCGCTCCCGCCGGGATTTGAACCCGGGTATCGAGCTTTCACCGGCCTGCCGCGAACAGCGGCCACGAGAGGCTCGAATGATTGGCCGGACTACACTACAGGAGCCTGGTGACTCCAAGCAAACGAAAGGTTTTACATAAACGTTTGGTACGCAACGAGGTTGAACAAGCTATATCTCGCCAGTCGCTGCTCTGGAGGCCCGTTGGCGACTCCTTGAGGATCCTCAGCTCGCGGAATGCCGTGTACGAGTTCAGCAGCCGCAACAAACCCGCCTACACGGCAGAGCCAGGCGAGACGTTTGTTGTCGAGACGAAGGATGCCTTCTCCGGCCGCGTCAAGACCTCGCGGACGCTCTTCGAGGACCTGGATATGTCGGATGTCAACCCGGCGACGGGCCCCATCGAGATCGAGGGGCTCCTTCCGGGGGAGGTGCTTGCCGTATCGATAGATAGGATCGAGTGCGGCGAGAAAGGCGTCCTCATGTGCTCTCCGGAGCTCGGGATCCTATCCAAGGATGTCCGCAGGTCTAGGACCAAGATCGTGCGCGTGAGGGGCGGGAAGGTCCTCCTCGGGGACGGTCTGGAGATCGACCTGAACCCTCATGTCGGCGTCATCGGGGTCTCGCCTGCCAATGGTAGCTTCCCGAGCTACTATCCAGGGGACTACGGAGGCAACATGGACACCGTCGAGGCCTGCGCGGGCTCGACCGTGTATCTGCCCGTGTTCGTGAGAGGCGCGATGCTGGCGATGGGAGACGTGCACGCCGCCATGGGCGACGGCGAGGTGTGCGGCACGGGCGTGGAGGTCCCCGCGAGGGTCACGGCCACGGTGTCGAAGGCGGAAGGCCTGGATCTCAAGAGACCGATGATCGAGACCAGGACGAGCTGGCTGAGCTATGCTGCAGCCGAAACGCTGGACGAGGCCGCGAGGCTCGCGACCGGCGACCTCGTCCGGTTCATCTCGAACATGCGGGGCATCGATTTCGAGGAGGCCTACATGATCGCCAGCGCTGCCGCGGATCTAAGGATCTCACAGGTCGTCGACCCGCTTATGGCGGCCAAGATGGTCATCTCGAAAAGATACGTATGAGCCAGGTCATGCCCGTTCTCCGGGTCAGATGTCCTCGTCGCCCTCTCTCCAGTCGAGCCCCGGCGTTCTTAGGCCTATCTTCGGCACGGGAGGGAGCTTGCGCTTGTGGGAGGACATCCTCACCATCTTCTCCACCCTCTCGACCTCTTTGACTGTCGTCTCGGCTCTCTTCGCTATCTCCAGAACGTCCAGCCCCTGCTCGATCCCTAGTAGGGTCGAATCGAGCCTGTCGTACGTTATGCCCATCTCGCCCTCGTCGGTCTGCCCCTTCCAGAGGCCCGCGGAGGGTGCCTTCCTGACAATCTTGTCAGATATGCCCATCTCGGCGGCCAGCTGCCGCACCTCGGTCTTGTACAGGTCCCCCAGGGGTTCCAGATCCGCGGCCCCGTCACCGAACTTCGTGAAGTATCCCACCAGGAGCTCGCTCTTGTTGCTGGTGCCGACCACGAGCCTTCCTTCGTCGTTCGCGTGATGATATAGCACGATCATCCTCGCCCGCGCCTTGATGTTCGCGAGGGAGTTCCTCTCCACCATCCCTCCGATTGCGCGCGCGCACTCGTCGATAACGCCCGTGATATCGATGACCTTGTGCTTCACGCCCTCGAGCGCGCAGAGCTCCATGGAATCAGCCAGGTCTCTCTTCGGGGAGTCGCGCTCGGGCATCATGATGGCCAGAACCTTGTCCTTGCCCACGGCCCGCGCACAGAGCCTCATCACGACCGCAGAGTCGATGCCTCCGCTAAGGCCGAGCACGTACCCCTTCGCCCGGACCTTCCGGAGCTTCTCGGCCAGGAACTTCTCAATGACCTTCTCGGTGCCGTCCTTCAGCTTGGGCAGGATCATCATCGCTCGGATGGCTGGGACCGGATATATCCGTTATGGTCGCGTGGGCACGAGGGTTGCCTGTAAAGCATAATCTACGCGGAATCCGATGTTCCGTCAGATGACGGACATCACGCTGGCCCAGATTACCTGCCAGCTACATGACAAGGAGGCCAACCTCCGCGCGATGAAGCGCATCGTCAAGGGCACGAAAGGACGGATTGTGGTGTTCCCGGAGCTGAATCTCACTGGATACATGCCCCGGGACGACCTGTTCAGGCAGGCGGAGGCCATGTCTGGAGATTCCGTGAAAGCGGTCTCCAAGCTTGCGAAAGAGACCAAGAAGGATGTCATCTTCGGAGCCCCGATCAGGGACGAGAAGGTGCACGGGCTCGTCTACAACTCGTCGATATTGGCCTCCGGGGACGGCCGCGTGTTCAGATACGACAAGATGTATCTCCCAACCTTCGGCCCCTTCGAGGAGAAGGTGTTCTTCGCTCAGGGTAACTCGGCGGTGGTGGCCCAGGGGATGCACGCACGCATCGGCCTGATGGTCTGCTACGATATGTTCTTCCCTGAGCTCGCGAAGCTCGAGGCTCTGATGGGCGCCCAGATGCTCGTCAACATATCGGCTGCGCCCACCACTTCCCGCCCGAACTTCGAGAAGGTCATGCCAGCGAGGGCCGTCGAGAACGGCGTCTTCCTCGCGTACGCGAACATGGTTGGCGTGCACGGGTCGTTGGTGTTCGGCGGGGGCAGCGTGTTGTATAGCCCCAGGGGGGATGTTATGGCAAGGGCGAAGGACCTCGAGGAGGACATCGTGGTGCAATCCGTCGATCTCAAGGAGATCGAGATCGCGAGACGGTTCCGGCCACTTGTGCGCGATACGAGGCCGGAGGTGCTTGACGGGATAGGCACGATCATGAGGCTGGGCAGACAGGGCTGACCTCTTTCCCTTCGCGGGACTGCTGGCCCGGGCTCGGCAGGGGCTGCCCTCCTCGGATATTCTTAAATACGGACAGTCTTTTGGTGGTACCCGAGCTGAGGTGGCCCAGCCCGGGAAGGCGCGAGCCTGGAACCGGTGGCATTTCTGCCAGTAAGCTCGTGGCGCTTTGCGCCTCGGGAGTTCAAATCTCCCCCTCAGCGCTTTTCTCTCAGGCGGAGGACCATGATCTCCTCATCCGAGTATACATCGCCCTCCTTGACTGAGTCTGGTATTCTTCCGACACGCACGAATCCAAGTTTCTTGTAGAGCGCGAGTGCGCGTTTGTTGTATCTGAACGCCGCGAGGTCGAGCATCTCGAGCCCGCGCATCCGTTTCGCGGCGAGCTCCATGGTCTTCCTCATGAGGGCCTCCCCTACGCCCTTCCCTCTCATCTCCCTGCTGAGCGCTATGCCGATGTTGCCCTTGTGCGACTCCTTCCATCGGCGTCGGTTCACGGCGCAGCTGCCTCTAACCCTGCCCCCGACCTCGACGAGAAGCATCACGGTCTCGGCATCCGCGATCTCCTTCAGCCGGTCCTTCAACCACTTCCGCTCCTGCTTGAGGGTCACAGGTTTGTTCATGAGCAGGCCGGACATGGGTTCATCGATCATCTCGTTGATGAATTCCATGAGTTGAGCGGCATCGTTGGGCAGCGGTTCTCTGAAGATCGCCTTCGTGCCGTCTGACGCCACGAACCGGGATTTGGCCATGGCAGCGAATTCCTCTTCGGATATGAAAGGACATCGCACATTCAGTCCGACGGACACGGTTGGGGCTGCTAATCCCAAAGCAACGCGCACGCCAGAGATCGGGGAACGACACCAGTATAACAGCCCAGTATGACAGCCAATAAATAGTGAGGTCGTTGTTCTATGGTTCGGGCTCGGTCAGGGGTCCCGGATGGTTCGATGAAGACTAGGGTCTTGCTCGTTGACGACGAAGAGTCTTTCCTTGAGATAACCAAGTTCTTCCTCGAACGTGAGCGCGATATTGTCGTGGACATTGCAGTCACTGTGAGGATGGCGTTGGACAAGCTTTTGACAGGGGAATACGACGCGGTGATCTCCGATTATCAGATGCCCGACATGGACGGGATTGAATTCCTCAAGATCCTGAGGGCCCAAGGTCGAGATATCGTTTTCATTCTGCTCACGGGCAGGGGCAGGGAGGACGTGGCGATCCAGGCATTGAACAACGGGGCAGACTTCTACTTGCAGAAGGGTGGGGATGCGAAGGTCCAGTTCGCCGAGCTGGCGAACATGCTGGAGATTGGCGTGGGTCGCCGGTCTGCGGAGATGAACGTCAGGGATCGGGAGCGATTCCTGGCGAACATGTTCGCAAGCATTCAGGACGGCATCAGCGTTCTCAATCCCGACATGACTATCATGCAGGTCAATCCGGCCATGGAACGTTGGTACCAACACGCGATGCCTCTGGTCGGCAAGAAGTGTTTTGTGGCGTACCAAGGCCGTGACTCTCCCTGCGAAGCATGCCCGGCCTTGGAAACGATCGACAAGAAAGCTTATGCTCATCGGATCATGCCACTCAGGGGAGAGAAAGCTGAGCAGGTCGGATGGCTGGACCTCTACACGTTCCCGATGCTCGATGATTCCAGCGGAGAACTCCGGGGGATAATCGAGTATGTCCGTGATGCGACAGATCGCACTAGGGCAGAGCTGTCCCTCAAGGAGAGCGAGGAGAAGTACAGGGAGCTGGTGGACAGGCTGACCAGCATCGTCATGCGGGTCGGCAAGGACGGCCGGATAAGATTCATCAACAAGTTCGGGCTGAGGTTCTTCGGATACGACGAGGGGGAACTCATAGGAAGACCCATCATCGGGACGATCATGCCCTCCGATGAGGTCCCTCAGGCGTTCATCACGGACTTCGCCCAAGGCATACTCTCCGACCCCGGGAAGGAGTACTCCCACGACCAGGAGTGCGTATGCAAGGACGGGAGGAGGGTCTGTGTGTCCTGGACCGGGAAAGCCGTGCTCTCGCCCTCCGGGAGCGTCGATGAGATTCTCTCCGTGGGGAACGACATCACCGCGCAGAAGCGCCAGAACGACTACCTCGTGCAGGCCAATCGGAAGATGAATCTGCTCGGCCATCTGACCCGACACGACGCCCTGAACCAGCTGTCCGTGTTGGTGGGCTGGCTGGATATCGCGAGCGACTCGGAGACGAATGAGAAGGCCGGACGGCACCTTGCGAAGGTCAGGGAGTCGGCCGAATCCATCATCGCGCTCCTGGAGTTCACGGGCGAGTATGAGAGGATGGGCTCATCGAGTCCGGAGTGGATTGACGCCAAGAAGGCGATGCGCGAGGGGACGCAGGGCCTCCCGCTGGAAGGGATTGAGCTCGATTGCGGCATCGAAGGCGTCGAGATACTCGGCGACCCGATGTTGCCCAGAGTCTTCAGGAACCTCATTGACAATTCGATACGGCACGGTCAGAAGGTGTCTAAGATATCGTGCAGGTACAATATCGAGGGTTCGAACCTGGTCCTGGTCTATGAGGACGACGGGGTGGGCCTGTCGGACGCCTCTCGCGCGCGGGTCTTTGAGCGCGGCATGGGAACTCACACGGGCTACGGCCTCTTCATGGTCAGGGAGATACTCGGCATGACCGGGATCACCATCTCCGAGACCGGATCCGCGGGCAAAGGTGTCAGGTTCGAGATCAGGGTGCCGAAGGGCGGATACCGGCTGAAGCCCAAGGACAATCGTTAATATCACACAGGTTCTCAACCACCGCGTAGTGGCCCGATGGAGGATGATACGCCGGATAGTTCGCAGAACCGGTCCCGGTCCAGGAGACGGATGATCGAGGCCCAGCTATCGTGGGTCATGAGCCTGATACTGTTCTTCTCCACCGTTTACGTCACGCTCAGACTCGACTTCCTGTGGATAGCGTTCGGGATCATTTCGCTGTCGCTGTACGTGCTCCCGATCGCGACTACAAGGAATCCGTTCAAGGCGATACCTTGGGAGATGACGGCCCTCGTATCCTCGCCCATTCTCCTCCACATATCCGAGGGCTCTCGGGCGCTCAGCGAGAACCTCGCATGGTGGGACGACCTGACCGCCCTTGCGTTCGCATTCTCTCTTTCCACGATCGGGTTCCTGCTCACGGTCGAGCTGCAGATGTACACGACCGTGCGGATGAACAGCGCGTTCGCATCGTTCTTCGTGGTCATGTTCACGATGGCGGTCTCGGGATTCTGGCAGGTCGGAGAGTATATCGGTGGTCTCGTAACCGGCAACCTGCTGGTGGATACCAACGGCGCAGCCATGGGCGTTCTCATCTACACAGCGGCGGGCGGCATCACGATGGGATTCGTCTACAGCGCCTACCTCAAGGTCATGGGCAGGGAAAGGCGTCAGATGTTCGGGCTCGTGCATCTCTGGGAGGTGACTATACGGAGGAGAGGCTGAAGGTCGTCTCCCGGTTGATGCAGCTCGGCATGGTCGCGGTGGCCGTGGGCGGCATCGTCACCGTCAACCACACATGGGTGCCAGCTGCTCTGGTGTCGCTCCTCGTGAGTGCGGTCCCGACGATCCTGCGGAGGGACCTGAGGGTTGTGCTCCCAGCAGAGCTCAACTTCTGGATAGTCCTGGCCCTGTTCCTTCATGTCGTCGGAGGCTACTCCGGGTTCTACGACACGCTCCCGGGCTGGGACCACCTGACGCATGCCATGTCGGCCTCGCTGGTTGCCGCGATCGGGTTCGTTGTCGTCGTCGCCCTCGACAAGTACGTCGAGAGCATCTTCCTCCCCCCGCTCTTCCTGGCGTTCTTCATCGTCATGTTCACGATGTCGGTGGGGGTCGTCTGGGAGCTGATGGAGTACGCAATCGACCAGCTGACCGGGAGCATGCTCCAGTACTCGCTGAACGACTCGATGATAGACCTGCTGTTCGATCTGTTCGGCGGGTTCATGGTGGCGATTGTAGGGACATACTACCTGCGACACACGACGCAGGAACACTTCGTGGAATCGCTCCAACTGGATGAGGCGAAAGGCCGGATAGGTCGCGTGGTTAGGAGGAGGAGATGGCCCTACAAGTGATGTGCCTCTTCTCGGTCATTTCCCGCTCGGGCCGGTGCGCAGCCTCTCCTTCGCTCCTTCGAGGTCATCGGGCGAGTTGAGGTTCCAAAAGCTCTCCAGGTCCGGGTCCAGCTCCCTGAGCCTCCTCTCATCGACAAACGCCAGGTCTAGTCCGGGATAGGCGTCCACTGGCTTGCGTTTCCCTCTCTCGATGGCCGTCCTGAAGGCCTCCAGGCAGACGGTCCTGGAGTACGCTCCGTGGAGCGGCTCTAGGAAACCGCCCACGCGTGGGATGGCTCCGTCTCTTCCCTTTGACCGCTCGACTATCTCGCGGCACACGGCGGTTCTCAGGAACGGCGTGTCGCATGGACTCACGAGCGCATATTCCCCGCGCGCAGTCTCGAACGCCCTCACCAATCCTTCGAGCGGCCCGACCCCTTCTCTCTCGTCCTCGACTATGATGACCTCCGGGCCCAGCAGCCCTCGGTAGAGCGGAGTCTTCCCCTTCGCAACGGCCACGATGGTCTCATCGACGACATCATCCAGAATCCCAACAACGCGGGCTGCGAGGGGCTTTCCGCCGAGCCGGACAAACCCCTTCTCCTGCCCCATCCTCGTCCCGGATCCTCCGGCAAGGACCACTCCAGAGAGCATCCTTCGAGGGTATTGGATATTTCCTAATCAAGGTATCCCATCCCGTGGGCGGTTCTGATGGTCAGGGTTGCCAAAAAGGTTATAATCGGTCAGCTTCTTCGAGCACCCCCGGATGGTCTCGATGGCGAAAATCACTCTGGCCCAAGGCGCGGGAGGCGAACGGATGCAAGAGTTCATCCGCGATTTCGTGCTCAAGGAGCTCGAACACGATTTCGGAGAGGTTCCTCTCGGCGCTCTCGACGACGCAGCGATTGTCGACGGGATAGCCTTCACGACTGATTCGTACACCGTGAAGCCGCTCTTCTTCCCAGGCGGTGACATCGGCACCATCGCGGTCGCAGGGACCGTTAACGACCTCTCAGTGATGGGCGCGAAGCCCGTTGCCCTCTCCTGCGCGATGATAATCGAGGAAGGATTCCCGAGCGACGACCTTCACAAGATTCTGAAGAGCGCGAGCGCGACCGCAAAGAAGGCAGGCGTGAGGATTGTCACAGGGGACACCAAGGTCGTCGAGAAGGGTGCCGCTGACCGCCTGTTCGTCAACACGAGCGGGATCGGCAGGCGGTCGGAGTATCTCGACCACAACATCAAGCAGGTCAGGGCATCGCGCAAGTTCAAATTCAATTGGCCGAACGATTCTGCCGTATCTGACGGCGATGTGATTATCGTCTCGGGACCGATAGGCAACCACGGCGTCTCGCTGCTCTCGTTCCGCGAAGGCTACGGCTTCGAGACAGTCGTGAAGAGCGATGCTGCCCCGCTGAACTGGATGATCGAGAAGGGGCTGAAGGTAGGCGGCATAACCGCGATGAAGGACCCCACCAGGGGCGGCGTCGCCAACCTGTTCAACGAATGGGCGGACAAGTCCAAGGTGGGGATAAGGATACGCGAAGAGGACCTGCCGATCGACGAGCCTGTCATATCGGCTTGCGAGATGCTCGGGATAGACCCGCTCGAGATCGGCAACGAGGGCAAGGTCGCGATCGCGGTCGTGCCCGAGCTGGCGGAGCGCGTCCTCAAGGCCGTGAGGTCGTCGCCCGAGGGCAAGAAGGCCAGGATCGTCGGCGAGGCCTCGAAGTCGCTCAGGGGCGTCATGATGGAGACCCACACCGGGGGCAAGAGGGTGGTCGAACCGCCCGTCGGTGACCCCGTGCCTAGGATATGCTAGGGCGGACGATCCCGCGGACCTGCCTGACCACTTCCGGGAGCGCTCTCTCGACCTCGGCCGTCATGCTCTCCGAGACCTCGACCAGTTCCTTCGCCTCCACCGCTATGAAGTGCACCTCGCGGGGCATCTGCTCGGGGACGATCTTCCTTCCGAGCGCGAGAGCGGTTGCGATGTTGATCCCGTGGGGGGAGGACCCGTGCACGGCCCTCTCGAAGTCCTTCTCCTCGAGCCTGTATATGTCCCCGGGCTTCCCGTCCCTGGTCTGGATGGCGTCGATGATCACGACGAGGTCGTACCCCCTGACGAGGTCAAGAAGCTCGAGCCCGCTCGCGGCGAGCTCTTCGACATCCACTCCGGGTAACCCTTCCTCCTTCAGCAGCCTCGCGGCGTGTATCCCGACCCCGTCATCCGACAGGATGGGGTTCCCGACGCCCAGTACCAGCGTTCTCACGGTGCTCCGAAGGGACTGTGCCATAATAATCCTGCCTCGAATGTGCTGATAGAAATATGGGGTCCGAGGGGCAGGGCCCCTCGATGGAAAGACCTCAGAAGTTTCTCTGGCGCGAGACCTCTGTGCCGTCCCTGCGCTTGACGGTCACTTCGAGCGCCGGCCCGCCGTTCAGCGCGTGCGTGCCGCACGAGTTGCACGGGTCGTAGCACCTGAAGGCCATCTCGACCTTGTTCAGGAGCCCCTGTGACACCTCGCCGTTCTTGATGAGGGCCTTCGCGGCCTGTATCACGCTCGTGTTGATCGCCGCGTAGTTGTTCGTCGTCGCCACGATCATGTTAATCTTGGTGCACAGGCCGTCCTTGTCCGAGGCGTAGTGGTGTATCAGCGTGCCCCTGGGGGCCTCGACTATGCCCACGCCTTCCGTGGGCGGGTTCCACTTGCCCCTGGTGTCGTCGCTCGTGATGGTCTTGTCGCTCGCCAGCTCGAGCATGCGCTCCGTGGCGTGCTGCAGCTCGATGACCCTGGCCCAGTGGAACGCCAGCGTGTGGTGCACCGGCCCGGTGACCCCGAGGTCATTCATGGTCTTCCTGAAGGCCTCGTACTCTGCCTGCGCCAGCGGGGTCGTGTATCCCGTGCACACGTTGATCCTCCCGAGCGGGCCGACCCTGTATATGCCGCTCGAGGGGCCGACCACGAACCCTTTCCACCCGATCTTCTTCAGGTAGGGCATCTTCATGTATGTCCAGGGCTCGACATGCTCCGCGATGACGTCCAGGTACTCGCTGGGCTTGAACTTCAAGAATTCCTTCCCGGTCTGGTCGACCACGCGTATGTCCCCGTCGTAGAAGTTGCTCTTGTTGTTCTTGTCGACCATGCCCATGTAGTATGTCTCGAGGTAGTACGCGTCCTTGTTGAGGATGAGCCCGAGGTAGTCCTTGTTCGCCAGCACGACGTCCTTGAAGAGCTTCACGGTGAACTTGCCGAACTCGACGCACGACTTGGCCATCTCCTCCATCTGGGCGCGCTCCTCCTCGCTGATCTGCTTGGAGACGCCCCCTGGGAGCCCGAACACCGGGTGTGTGGCCCTACCGCCGATGATCTCCTGCACCTTCTGACCGTAAGACCTGTGCTTTATGACCTCTGCACCGATCGGCACGCCCACGGCGTCCACGACGCCGAGCACGTTCCTCTTGTTCGAGGGCGCGGACGGCCCCAGGACGAAGTCGGGCGCCGCCAGGGCGTAGAAGTGCGCGATGTGGCTGTGGGTGTACTGGCCCATGTAGAAGAGCTCCCTGAGCTTCGTCGCGGTCGGGGTGGGCACGGCGTTGAACACCGCGTCCAGGGCCTTGGTCGATGCCATGTGGTGGGCAGCCGGGCACACGCCGCACAGCCTGTTGGTCAGCACCGGCAGCTCCTGCACGTGCCTCCCTATGCAGAACCTCTCGAACCCTCTCAGCTCGGGGACCTGCAGGTAGGCGTTCTCCACGTTGCCAGCGTCGTTGAGGAATATCTCGATCTTGCCGTGCCCCTCCAGCCTGGTGATCGGGTCTATGGTGATCCTCCTTTCCTTGGTCTTCGTCGTCGCATCGTTGATGATAGGTCCGGCCATCGTGCTCACCCCTTCTTCTTGCGCTTCTCGGTCACGACCCGTTTGATCGGGGACTTCGGCAGCGTGAACGCGTAGAATGTCCCGAGCGGGTCTTTGACCTGCATCATGAGCTCCATTATCTGCTCCTCACTTAGCTTTGACTCCGAATCCGTGATGTTCAGGAGCGAGGAGAGCGCGCTCAGCATGCTCGCGCCCTGGTCCGTGACGCCCTTGGTCGGGCCCATGCATCCCCTGCAGGGCATGTTGGCGTTCGGGCACATCGCGCCGCAGCCGGCCCTGGTGGCCGGCCCGATGCATATGATGCCCTGGTCCAGGAGGCACTTCTTCGGGTCCGCCTTGATCTCGTAGGACTGGTAGATCCTCTCGATCCTGCGGTTCTTCTCGACCCTCTCCCTGTTGCACTCGTCGCACAGGGTCTTGTCGCTCGCTATTATCGTGCCCTTCGGGGGCAGCGGCGCCCCGGTGGTCACATGCTTCGCGACCGCGTCCACCGCGAGCGCGATCAGGTTGACCGTCGGCGGGCACCCGGGCATGAAGTAGTCCACGTCGACCACTTCGTCGAGGGTCTTGACGGTGTCCCAGAACTCCGGCAGCTCCAGGTCCCCCTCCTTCACCTTCGTGTGAGTCTGCGGGGTGACGAAGTTCGGGTTGTCAGTTGACTGCGTGTTCTTGTAGACGGTCTCGAAGACCTCTTTCCTGTTCGTGACGTTGCCCAGGCCGGGCGTGCCTCCGAAGCACGCGCACGACCCGAAGGATATCAGCACGACCGACTTCTGCCTCAGGACCTTCGCGACGTGCTCGTTCTCGCTGTTCCTGATGGCTCCGTTGTAGAACGACACCGTGATGGACTTGTCGGGCATCTGTTCTATCTCGTGCAGCTTGCCGTCGAACCCGATCGGCCAGAAGACGACCTCGGCGATGGCGTGCACGTCCAGAATCTTGGCGTCAATGTCCAGGAGGGCGACGTCGCAGCCGCCGCATCCCGCTCCCCAGTACTGTGCGATCTTGATCTTGTCTGCCATGTCAGTTCACTCTCCCTTCGCTGTCTCGGCCTTTCTCGGGACGGCCATATACTGCGGCGATTGGCCCTTCATGCCGACCTGCTCCACGAGCCTCCACTTCTTGAGGGCTATCAGGTGCCGGACTATCTCCGGCTTCGGCAGGCGCGTGGCATCGTGCAGCTCGTGCACTGTCCTCGGCCCGGCCTCCATCTCGAGCAGGAGCATGTTCCTCTCCAGCTCCACGCCCGCAGCCTTCTGCAGTATGAAGCTGTACCTCGCGTCCGTGATCATCTCCCCGAACACGTTCCCCGAGGTCGTCAGCTGGCCCTTCTTCCCCAGGAGCCACCTGACCCTCTCGCCCTCGACGGTTCTCAGCGCCGCGTTGATCTTGGCCTCCCTCAGCGACATCTTCATTCACCACCTCGCATGGGTGATGGTCCGAGTTCCTGTATCGTGTTGGTGAACGCTACCATGGTCTTCTGGAACTTCTCGCCCTCGCCGGCGGAGATCCACTCCAGCTGGAGCCTCGAGGGGTCGAACCCGAACTGCTGTATGAGCATCTTCAGGAGGGCCATCCTCCTGCGTGTCCTGTAGTTGCCCCCTATGTAGTGGCAGTCCGCTGGGTGGCACCCCGCGACGAGTATCCCGTCGGCCCCTCTCTTGAACGCCCGGAGCACGAACTCGGGGTCGACCCTCGCGGAGCACATGACCCTGATGACCCTGAAGTGCGGGGGCATCTGGAGCCTGCTCACGCCCGCGAGGTCCGCGCCCGCGTACGAGCACCAGTTGCAACAGAAGACGAGTATCTTCGGCTCGAACCCGTCGCCTCCCTCGTGTCCGTGGGAGCCAACATCCTTGACCTCTGAGCTCATTGCTTCACCTCCTGCTTCTTGGGGGTTTCCTCAAGCGCGGCGTCGATCATCGCGTAGATCTGATCGTCCCTGAAGCCCTTCTGGGTCAGCGCTCCGGAAGGACACGCGCCCACGCACGCGCCGCAGCCCTTGCACAGGCCCACGTTGATGTCCACGAGCTTCTTCTTCGGGTCTTTCTTGTCGGGGACGATCTCCATCGCCTTGTACTCGCAGATCGGCACGCATATGCCGCAGCCGTTGCACAGCGTCTCGTCGACGCTCGCGACTATGCCCTCGGCCTCGAGCGTGGTCTTGGACAGCACGGTCATCGCGCGCGAGACCGCGGCGAGCGCCTGGGCGATGCTCTCGTCCACGAACTTCGGCCCGTGCGCCAGCCCTGCCAGGTACACGCCCTCGGTGGCGAAGTCGACCGGCCTGAGCTTCATGTGCGCCTCTAGGAAGAATCCTTCCTTGGTCATCGGCACCTTGAGCATCGGCGCGAGCTCCTCGGCGTCGTGCTGCGGTCTGGTCCCGGACGCGAGCACGAGGTAGTCCGGCCTGAGCACGACGACCTTGCCCGTGTCGTCCTCCTTGACCATCACCTCGAGCTTCCCGCCCTTGTCCTCGACCTTGGGCTTGTCGTCGTCCTCGAACCTGATGAAGGTCACGCCCTTCTTGGACGCCTCCTTGTAGTACTTCTCCCTGAAGCCGTAGGTCCTGATGTCCCTGTAGAGCACGTACACCTTCGCGTTCGGGTCCTTCTCCTTGACCTTGATCGCGGCGGTCATCGTGCCCGTGCAGCACACGCGCGAGCAGTTCGGGTGCTTGTCCTCCCTCGAGCCGACGCACTGTATGAACGCGTACGTGTCGCCCTTCGCCTCGCCCTTGGACAGCCTGTCCTTGAACTCGAGCAGGGTCAGCACGTTCTTGTTCTTCCCGTACAGGTACTCGCCCTCGGGCTTGTACTCCTGGCCTCCGATCGCGAGTATCACGACACCGTGCTCGAACTCCTGGCCGTTCTCCAGCCTGGTCTTGAAGTTCCCAACGTACCCGTCGATGTTCTTGACCTTGGTGCCCATGTGCACCTTGATGTTCGGGTTCGAGGTGACCTCCTTGACCATGCTCTTCAGGTGTTCGGCCGGGTCGTCCCCGGAAGGTAGGTAGTGCAGCTTCGCGAGGTTGCCCCCGAGCTGCTTCTCCTTCTCGACCAGGTGCACCTTGACGCCCTGCTTGGCAAGCTCGAGCGCGGCTGCCATGCCGGAGGCCCCTCCTCCGATCACCAGGGCCTGCTGGTTCACATTGATCGTCAGGTTCTCGAGAGGCTCGAGGAGCCTGGACTTCGCGACCGCCATCCTGACGAGGTCCTTGGACTTTCTGGTGGCCGCCTTGGGCTCGTGCATGTGTATCCAGGAGCACTGGTCCCTGATGTTGGCCATCTCGAACAGGTACGCGTTGAGCCCCGCCTCCTTGATGGTGTTCTGGAAGAGCGGCTCGTGGGTCCTGGGCGTGCACGACGCCACGACTATCCTGTTCAGCTTGTGCTCCTTTATCTTCTCCTTGATCTTCTCCTGTGTGTCCTGCGAACAGGTGTATAGGTTCTGCTCGGCGATGATCACGTTCGGGAGGGTCTTCGCGTACTCCACGACCTCGGGGATCTTGACGACGCCCCCGATGTTGATGCCGCAGTGGCAGACGAACACGCCGATCCTGGGCTCCTGCCCCTCGACGCTCATCTCCTTCGGGTACTCCTTCTTGGTCACGAGCGTGTCCCTCTCCGAGGCTATCTCGGTCGCGGCCTTCGCAGCCGCCCCGGACGCCTCCGCGACGGTCATCGGTATGTCCTTGGGTGCGGAGAACGCGCCGCTGACGAATATGCCCGGCCTCGAGGTCTCGACGGGCGCGAACACGCTCGTCTGGCAGAAGCCGTCGTCGTTCAGCCTGAACTTCATGATCCTGCTCAGGGCCTCGGCGTCCGCCGGGGGCCGCAGGCCGACCGCGAGCACGACCAGGTTGAAGGCTTCCTCCTTGGGCTCGCCGTTCTCGGTGTACTTGAGCACCAGGTTCTTGGTCTTCGGGTCCTCGACCACCGAGGCGATCCTGGACCTGACGAACCTGATGCCGTACTCCTTCTGAGCGCGGTTGTAGTACTCGTCGAACTCCTTGCCGAACGCCCTCATGTCCATGAAGAATATCGAGGGCTTGATGTTCCCGCCGTGCTCCTTCGCGATGATCGCTTCCTTGATCGAGTACATGCAGCACACGCTGGAGCAGTACTCGTTCCCGCAATGCTCGTCCCTGGAGCCGACGCACTGTATGAACGCGACCTTCTCGGGTATGTCGCCGTCAGAGGGCCTGAGGACCGTCCCGAAGTACGGGCCGGTCGCGCTCAGCATCCTCTCGAACTCGATGCTGGTCACGACGTTCTGGTACGCCCCGTAGCCGTACTCGGTCTTCAGGCGCGCGTTGAACTCGTCGAACCCGGGCGACAGGATGATGGACCCGACCTTGATCTCGATGATCTTCTCCTTCTGGTCGTACGCGACCGCCTTCGCCTTGCACTCCTCGGCGCATATGCCGCAGCCTATGCACTTCTCGGGGTCGATGGAGTAGATCAACGGGACCGCCTGCGGGTACCGGACGAATATGGCCTTCCTGACCTTCGTCCCCTCGTTGTACTCGTCCACGGCCTCGATCGGGCACTTCTGGGCGCAGCTCCCGCAGCCGGTGCACTTCGAGGGGTCCACCCTGAAGGCCCGCTGCTTCACCGTGACCGTGAAGTTGCCCGCCTGTCCGTCGACTATGGCTATGTCGGCGTTCGTTATCAGCTGTATGTTGTTGTGCCTGCCCGTCGCGACGAGCTTGGGCGCCATTATGCACATGGCGCAGTCGTTCGTCGGGAAGGTCTTGTCGAGCTGGGCCATCACGCCGCCTATGCTCGGCTGCTTCTCGACGAGGTACACCTTGAACCCCTGGTCCGCCAGGTCGAGCGCGCTCTGCATCCCTGAGATGCCGCCGCCCACGACCATGACCGCGCCGATCTTGTCGGTAGTAGCCATCACTGCTCACCTCCTATCTCTATGGTCTTGTACGTGGGGGTGAACCCCTCCGGGTGCTCCATGGTTATCATGTTCTTCTGCCTGAGCACCACGATGTGCTTCAGGACCTTGTCCGTCGGCACATCCATGATCTGTCCCAGCTCCTTGACCGACCTCGGCTTCGTCCTGGACAGCTCGAGTATCAGGCTCCTCTCGAACTCGTCCTCGGTCGCCGCATCGATCAGCTTCTCGAGGTCCTTCGGGTCGAGCTTGTTCTCGTACACGTTGCCCTTCTGGACCAGGTTGATCTCCTTGCCGACCAGCGCCTTGAGCCTGAACTCCTCGGACGCGGCGTCCGCGGCCGCGACCCTGGACTTCTGGACGGCGTCGGACTTGACCTTGCTCGGGCCGAGCTTCCTGACCTGCTCCGTGAACTCCGACACGACCTTGGAGAACTTCTCCCCCTCGGACGCGGAGACCCACTCGAGCCTGAGCCTCTCCGGCTCCAGGCCAGACTCCTCGAGCAGCTTCTTCATCAGCCTGACGCGCTTCTCGGTGTAGTAGTTCCCGCTGATGTAGTGGCAGTCGCCTATGTGGCACCCGCCCAGCAGGATGCCGTCCGCGCCGGCCTTGAATATGTCCAGCACTATGTGCGGGCTTATCCTCGTCGAGCACATGACCCTGACCGAGCGTATGTTGGTCGGGTACTGGTACCTGCTCACGCCACACAGGTCCGCGCCGGCGTACGAGCACCAGTTGCACAGGAACCCTATGATCTTCGGGTCCCAGGCGCCCTCCATCTTCTCATGTGTCTGGTGTGCGTCGGTCATGGCTCACACCTCCTCCTGTAACGCGGCCTTCGCCTCTGCGAGCAGCTGCGCGTCCGTGTAGTTGGTCATGGTGATCGCACCCTCGGGGCAGGTCGCGCCGCAGCATCCGCAACCCTTGCAGGCGGCGACTATGACCTCCGCGAAGCCCTTCTCGCCCTTCCTCAGCGCGCCGTACGGGCACACCGCGATGCATGTCCCGCACCCGGTGCACTTGTTCTCGTCGACGACCGATGTGAGCGCCTCCGCCTGCACGTATCCCTTAGCCATCGGTATGGCGGCCCTGGAGGCCGCCGCCGCGCCCTGGTACGCGCACTCGGTGATGTCCGCGGGCCCCTTGCAGGTGCCAGCGCAGTATATCCCGTCCGTGGCGAAGTCTACCGGCCTGAGCTTCACGTGCGCCTCCAGGAAGAACCCTTCCTGGCCCAGGGGCACCTTCAGCAGCTTCGACAACGTATCGGCGTCCGGCTGGCCCACCAGGGGCGTCGCCAGGACGACCATGTCTACCGGCATGGTCCTCTCGAGCTTCAGGGTCTCGTGGAAGTACGTCAGCATCAGCTGGTTGCCCTCCATGAACACCTTGGGGGCGTTGTCAGGCAGGTATCTCACGAACTTGACCCTCTTCTCCCTGGCCTTGTTGTAGATCAGCTCGTGCTCCACGCCGTAGGCCATGACGTCCCTGTTGAACACCGTGACCTCGATCTTCTCGGACGGGCCCAGCTTGACCTCCTCCGCAGCGCCCTCCTCTCCTCCCCGGCCGCGCCTCCGGCGCCGCCTCTCGAGGATCTCCTCGGGCACCTTCTGCTCGACCGGCACCTTGTCTATGACCGTGCCGTTCTTCTCCATCAGGCCGAGCATGTCCTCGTAGTTGTCCACGATGTTGATGGCGTTCTTGATCGACACGTTGCAGCATATCCTGGAGCAGTACGACTTGACCTGGCCCCTCGATCCGACGCATTGGATGAATGCCACGTTCTTCAGCTTCGGCAGGGTCTTCTTCCTGCAGAGCATCTCGAACTCCGTCAGGGTCACGACGTTCGGGTACTGGTTGTAGCCGTACAGTCCCTCGGGGACGAACTCGAGCGCGCCGGTCGCGACCACGATCGTCCCGACCTTCGCCTTGATGTCCTCCCCGCCCTTCTTGCCGATCACGACCTCGTAGTTCCCGATGAACCCCTCGACGCTCTTGAGGGTCGACCCGAGGTGCACCGTGATGTTCTTCTGCGCCGTGACCTTGTTGATCAGGGGCTTGATGGTGTCGGCAGCGCTCTTGTCGGTGACGTAGAGGCTGTTCAGGAGCCTGACGAACCCTCCGAGCTCGTTCTCCTTCTCCACCAGGTGCACGGGGAAGCCCATGTCCGCGAGGGACAGAGCCGCCGTCATCCCGGAGACGCCTCCGCCTATCACGAGGCCGACAGATGTGACGTCCACCTTCGCCTCCTGCTGTGCCTGCAGCAGCCTGGCCCTGGCGACCCCCATCCGTATGAGGTCCTTCGCCTTGACCGTGGCCCTGTCCTTCTCCTTCATGTGCACCCAGGAGCAGTGCTCCCTGATGTTCACGAACGTGAACAGGTACTTGTTGAGGCCCGCGGACTCGCAGGTCGCCTGGAACAGCGGAGCGTGCGTCCTCGGGGTGCAGGATGCGACTATGACCCTGTTCAGATTGTGCTTCCTTATGCCCTCCCTGATGGCGTTCAGGCCGTCCTCCGCGCAGGTGTACAGGTTGTCGGTCGCGTAGACCACGTCGGGGAGCGTCTTCGCGTACTCTGCGACCGAGGGTACGTCGACGAACCCTCCAATGTTGCTGCCGCAGTGGCAGACGAACACGCCGATCCTGGGCTTACCCTTGCTGTTGTCGTTCTTGTTCTCGGTCATGTGTAATCACGCCCCTCCCGACTGCGCGATCGCCTCGACGGCCTTGGCCGCGGCGTTCGAGCCCTGCGCTACGGATTCGGGTATGTCTGCCGGGCCGGCGGCGTATCCGGCCAGGTATATGCCTGGCACGACCGTCGTCCCGGGCCCGAGTATCCTGTCGGCGGATTCGAGGAACCCGAACTCGTCGACCTTGAGGCCCAGCAGCTTGGCGAGCTCGAGGGTCTCCTTCCTCGGCACCAGCGCCGTCGCGAGCACGACCAGGTCGAACTCCTCCGACTGCTGCCTGCCCCCGACATCGTACACCACGATCGGGTTGTGCGGTTCCGGGTTCTCCTGGACGGTGGCGTCGGAGTTGATGTACCTGACGCCGTAGTCCCTCTTCGCCCTCTCCACGTACTCGTAGAAGCCCTTCGCGCAGGCCCTCATGTCCTTGTAGAATATGGTGGATTCGATGTCGTCGTAGTGCTCCCTCGCCAGCATCGCCTCCTTGGTGGAGTGCATGCAGCAGACCGCGCAGCAGTAGGGGCGCCCGATCTGCGGGTTCCTTGAGCCCACGCACTGTATGAAAGCCATCTTCATCGGGCGCTTGCCGTCCGAGCGCCTCTTGATGTGCCCGTGGGTCGGCCCGGCGGCGTTGATCATCCGCTCGTACTCCATCGCGGTGAACACGTTCGGGTACCTGCCGTAGCCGTACTCCGTGGAGGTCGTCGGGTCCCATACGTCGTACCCTGTCGCGACGATGATGGCCCCGACCTCCAGCTCGAGGATCTGGTCCTTCATCTCGTAGTTGATGGCCTCCCTCTTGCAGGCCTTCTTGCAGTTGCCGCACTTGCCCTTGGTGAGCATTATGCAGTTCTCCTTGTCGATCGTCATGACCCTCGGGACGGCCTGCATGAACGGTATGTATATGGCCTTCCTGTTCGACAGGCCCATCTCGAACTCGCTCGGGACCTTGCTCGGGCACTTCTCGAGGCACTCGCCGCAGCCCGTGCACTTGGTCTCGTCCACGAACCTGGCCTTCTTCAGCACCTTGACCTTGAAGCTGCCGACCTTCCCTTCGATCCCGACGACCTCGGAGTAGGTGAGGACGTTCGTGTTCGAGTGGCTGAAGCAATCGGCCATCTTAGGCGCCAGTATGCATATCGAGCAGTCGTTCGTCGGGAACGTCTTGTCCAGCTGCGCCATCCTCCCGCCTATGCTGGGAGACTTCTCCACCAGATGGACGATCATCCCCTTGTCCGCAAGGTCTAGCGCGGCCTGGATGCCTGCCACGCCTCCCCCGATCACCATAACAGACTTTTCCATTCAAAGACCTCCAAGACTCCTTGTTCGCTCCATTGATCCTAACATGCGCTCCTGCGATCCTTTGTGCGACGGTGTTTCTCGCAAGACTAGGGTGTCCTTTCCGTAACTCCTCCATTGCTTTATCTGTTTCGTTGATTGCCCGACGATTCCGGTCGTCCCTAGCCGCCCGGACGCATCGCATCCGTACTTGGCCCCCGGGGATGGGTCGTCCCCGGGCATCACTTCTTCAGGAGGCTCTTGACCTCCGACCCCTTCTCGATCTCGGTCACCTTGACCATGAACGGGGCCTTCTTCTTGCCCTGCATCGCCTCTCTCGAGTACCTCTGGCAGTTCGGGTACGTGCACGGCGAGCATTTCTCGTCCTTGCATGAGAGCTCGATGAGCACCAGCCTCTCCCTGGTGTCCTCGGGCTTCATGGGCTTCTTCACTTCGAACATCTTGGTCATTCTGGTCTCGAAGGGCTTCTTCTTCGGGGCCGTCCTGACGTATCTCTGGCAGTTCGGGTACGTGCACGGCGAGCATTTCGTGTCCTTGCACGAGAGCTCTATGAGCACGAACCTCTCGTTCTTATCCTGGGTCTTCTGTGCCGTCATTCTAACATTCCCTTGTGTTTCTTGACATTCATTCCAGCAAGTCAGCGACGACCGTCACGAGGTCCCTGACCGGTATGTCGACCTGCTCCTTCGGGGTCTGGGTCTTGTTCTCCTGGACGCAGCTCAGGTGTATCATGCACTTGTAGCAGCCAGTGACGAGGCACTCGGCGCCTGTCCTCTTCGCCTCCTTGAGCCTGTCGACCTGGAGCTTCCTGGAGACCTCGTCGCACGTGGCCCACGCGCTGACGCCGCAGCACAGCGCCTTGTCCCGAGTGTTCTCCATCTCGACTATCTGCGTGCCCTCGGACCCCTTGAGGGCGTTCCTGGGCTGGTCGTATATCCCCAGGTGCCTCCCGAGCCTGCAGGAGTCCTGGTACGTCAGCTTCCTCGAGCCCTTCTTGAGCTTGATCTTGCCCTCCTTGAGGAGGTCGTCGATGAGCTCCGAGATGTGCACCATCTCGAAGTCGAAGTCGCCCATCAGGTCCTGGTAGTCCAAGTTGAACGTCCTCATGCACTCGGGGCACGAGAACACCACCTTCTTCGCCCCGGACGCCTTGATCAGGTCCACGTTCTTCTTCATCAGCTTCTGAATGCTGGCTTCATCCCCCATCCAGTTGAGGTCGTGCCCGCAGCAGACCTCGTCGTTGCTGACCACCGGGATGATGCCCCCTCTGTTCATTATCTTTACTGCAGCCTGGGGTATGCCAGACAGCTTGAGCCCGGCCCTCTCCCGGAAGATGGAATCGAAGTACGAGACGCACCCCGTGAAGAAGAACACATCCCCCTTCTCTGCGACCTTGAGGTCGGGCGTGAGCCACGAGAGCCTGTTCTGCTTGAAGTTGCCGTCCGCCTGTATCCTCATGACCCCCTGGATGAGCCCTCCCTGGGAGCATACAGGGGTGTTGTCGAGCGCGCTCGCCTCCGTCCTCAAGCCTCTTATGAATCCAGAGTAGTCGACCTTGTACGGGCACATGGAGTTGCACTGCTCGCACGTGATGCACTTCCAGATGTCCTTTTCCGAGGCGAGGTTCTTCATCTGCCCCTCGGTCGCCCTGAGGACGATCGTCCTGGGGGCGAAGTTAGGGTCGTACTTGGCCACGGGGCAGACCGTGGTGCACTTGCCGCACTCGACGCAGTCGAACGCGCCCGTGTCCTCGATCAGATGGTCTATCTTCTTCTTGAGGTCCCCTGTCGCCTTCTTGGCAGCCCTGCTCTTCGGCATCGGGTTCGGGCCCAGCGCCCGTATCTGCTCGGTGAACTCCTTCATCGTGGCAGCGAACTTCTGACCCTCCGACGCGGATATCCACTCGAGCCGCATCCTGTCCTTCCCGATCCCGAGCTTGTCCAGGATCTCCTTCGTGGCGGCCATGCGCTTCTCCGCCTCGACGTTCCCGGATATGTAGTGGCAGTCCCCGATGTGGCACCCGGTCACGAGCACCCCGTCGGCGCCCAGCTCGAGCGCCCTCAGGATGAAGTATGGCTCGACCCTCCCCGAGCACATGACCCTGATGATCCTGGCGTTCGGGGGGTACTGCATCCTCGACACGCCCGCGAGGTCGGCCCCGGCGTACGAGCACCAGTTGCAGCAGAAGGCGACTATGTTCGGCTCGAACTTCGCGTCGGTCATGCCTTGGCCTCCTCTTCCTCAAGGTCCTTCTTGAGCGCAGCCTCGAGCATCACCATGATCTGGTCCGTCCTGAAGTGCTTGGGGCTGATCGCCCTCGAGCAGCAGCCTACCGCGCAAGACCCGCAGCCCTTGCACAGCGCCTCGTTGATCCTCGACTTGAACACGCCAGGCGAGACCTCCTCGATCCTCGGCGCGCCGTACTGGCATATCTCCTCGCATCTGCCACACGCGATGCACTTCTCGGGGTCGACCGCGCTCACGACGCCCTCGGCCTCGATGAACTCCTTGGACAGCACCGTGTTGACCCTCGCGGCGGCCGCGAGCGCCTGCGCGATGCTCTCGTCTATGAGCCTGGGCGAGTGCGCGAGCCCGCACAGGAAGATGCCGTCGGTCGCGAAGTCGACCGGCCTGAGCTTCATGTGCGCCTCGAGGAAGAACCCCTCCTTGTTCAGGGGGACCTTGAGCAGTTGCGCCAGCTCCTTGTTGTCCGGGTTGGGGCGCACGGCCGCATTGAGCACCAGGTAGTCGGGCCTTATCCTGACCGTCTGTTCGATGAACTGCTCGCCTATCTCGACGACGATTTCCCCGTTCTCCTCGGTGACCTTCGGCGGGTCCGACGGATCGTACCTCAGGAACGTGACGCCCAGCCTGGCGGCCTCGTTGTAGTTCTCCTCGGCGAACCCATAGGTCCTGATGTCCCTGTAGAGCACGTACACGTTCGTCATCGGGTGCTCCTTCTTGATCTTGAGGGCGTTGGCCATCGCGGTCGAGCAGCAGATCCTGGAGCAGTTGGGGTGCTCCTCGTCCCTCGACCCCACGCACTGTATGATGACTATGTCCTTCGCGTCGAAGTCCTTCTTGGCGATCATCTCGCCCAGGTCCGTCTGGCGGATGACCTTCGGGTTCTTGCCGTACAGGTACTGGGTCGGCTCGTGCTCGACCGCGCCCGTCGCGACGACCACGGTGCCGTGCTTGACCTTCTCGCCGTTCGAGAGCGTGGTCTCGAAGTTGCCGATGTACCCCTTGACCTCCTTGACGGTCTGGCCCAGGTGTACCTTGATCTTGTCGTGTGACTGCACATCTGCCTTGAGCTTCCTGAGGGCGTCCTGCGGGTCGACCCCCGCGAGGGTGTGGCGTATCCGCCTGATGTGCCCCCCGAGCTCCTTGTCCTTCTCGACCAGGTGGACTTCGAACCCGGAGTTCGCGATGTCCAGCGCGGCGGTCAGGCCGCTGAGCCCGCCGCCGATTACGAGCGCTGCCCGGGTCACGGGTATCTTGGGCTGCGGCAGCGGTTCAAGGGTCGCGGCCTTCGCCACCGCCATGCGCACGAGGTCCTTCGCCTTCTCAGTGGCCTTCGCAGGCTCGAGCCTGTGGACCCACGAGCACTGGTCCCGGATGTTCGCCATCTCGAACAGGTACTTGTTCAGCCCCGCCTCCTTGATGGTGTTCTGGAAGAGCGGCTCGTGCGTCCTCGGCGTGCACGATACGACCACGACCCTGTTCAGGTCGTGCTTCTCGATCATCTCCCTGATCTTCTTCTGGGTGTCCTGGGAGCACGTGTACAGGTTGCGCTCAGTGTAGACCACTTTCGGGAGCTTTGAAGCGTACTCTATGACCTCTGGAACGTTCACGACCGAGCCGATGTTGATGCCGCAGTGGCACACGAACACGCCTATCCTGGGCTCCTTGCCCGAGACGTCCTTCTCCTTGGGGTACTCTTTCTTGGTGACCAGCTTCCCCCTCTCATTGGAGAGCAGGGCCGCTACCTGTCCGGCGGCGCCGCTGGCCTGTGCCACGGAGTCCGGGATGTCCTTCGGCCCGGAGAACGCCCCGCAGACGTATATCCCGGGGACCGAAGTGTCGACCGGCGTGAGGTCGTCGGTGTCGCAGAACCCGAACCTGTTGAGCTTGACGCCCGTGGCCTTCGCGATCGCGCCGGCAGACTCTGGAGGCATAGCGCCGGCCGAGAGCACGACGATGTCGAAGACCTCCTCCTTGATGTCCGCGCCGTCGATGTAGCTCAGGATCAGGTCCTTGGTCTTCTCATCCTCCTGCACCTTGGGGATCCTGTTGTTCCTGCATATCCTGACGCCGTACTCGTTCTCGGCGCGGGCCAGGTACTCCTCGAACTCCTTCCCGAAGGCCCTGGTGTCCATGAAGAATATGGTGGTCTTCAGGCCGGGCACGTGTTCCTGGCCTATGACCGCCTGCTTGAGCGCGGCCATGCAGCAGTACGACGAGCAGTATGTGTTCGCAGTCTGCGCGTCCCTGGAGCCGACGCACTGTATGAAAGCTATCTTCTTGGGCACGTCCCCGTCCGAAGGCCTCATCACGTGCCCCTCGGTCGGCCCTGACGCGCTCAGCATCCTCTCGAACTCGATGTTGGTCAGTACGTTGAGGAAGATCCCGTGCCCGTACTGTATCTTCTTCGAGGCGTCGTACACCTCGTATCCGGGGCTCAGGATGATCGCGCCGACCTCGATGGTCTCCTCCTTGTCGGGCTCGGAGTCGTATTTGATGGCCTTCGCCTCGCAGAACTTCTCGCACACCCCGCAGCCGATGCACAGCCCGCGGTCGATGGTGTATAGCAGAGGGACGGCCTGCGGGAACGGGACGTATATGGCCTTGTTGGGGGCCATGTCCCTGTCGAAGGCGTTCGTCCCTTCCACCGGGCAGTGCTCCGCGCACACGCCGCAGCCCGTGCACTTCTCCTCTATGATGTACCTGGACCGTCTGGAGAGCGTGATCTTGAAGTCCCCCGCCTTGCCCTCGACCTTCTTCAGCTCGGCGTTGGTGAGCATGGTGATGTTCTCGTGCCTTCCCGTGGCCACGAGCTTGGGGGATATGATGCACATAGAGCAGTCGTTCGTCGGGAATGTCTTGTCGAGCTGTGCCATCGTGCCCCCGATGCTCAGCCCGCTCTCGAGTATGTAGATCTTGAACCCGGAGTCCGCCAAGTCCAGCGCGGCCTGCATGCCCGCGGGGCCGCCCCCGACGACGAGCACGGCCCCGACAGTCTTCTCCCCGGCCATCCTAGGCACCCTCCCCGGCGACCGGGCCGAGCTTCTCGAGCTCGGTGACCATCTGTTTGACCACCTGCGCGAACTTCGCCCCTTCCGAGCCCGCGATCCATTCGACCCTGAACCTCTGTGGCTCGATGTCCGCATCCTCCAGGAAGGAGGACAGGAAGTCCCCTCTAAGGGCGGTTTTCTCGTTCCCGCTGATGTAGTGGCAGTCCGCCGGATGGCAGCCCGCGACTATGACGCCGTCTGCGCCCAGCGCGAACGCCTTCAGGATGAAGGACGGGTCGACCCTGCCCGAGCACATGACCCTGATGATCCTCACGTTCGTTGGATACTGCAGCCTCGTGGTGCCCGCTAGGTCCGCCCCCGCGTACGAGCACCAGTTGCAGCAGAACGCCACGATCCTCGGCTCGTAGGAGTGTTCGTGCTCCGGGTCCGGAGCGCCCTGCGCATCGGTCTTCATGTTCAGACCCCCCTGAGCTTCCGGAGGAGCGAGTGAGCGGACACATGGTGCGTGTCGAACCCGAGCGATATCGGGTCGATGCCCATCGCGAGCGCCTGCAGCTGGGATATGTGCATGACCGGTATGCCGTCCTTGGAGAACTCCTTCTGGGCGTTGTCGAACTGCAGGAGGCAGAACGGGCAGCCGGTGACTATGCAGTCCGCCCCCGCTGCCGCGATGTTGGTGCACTTGTCCTGTGTGAGCGAGTTAGCCAACTCGATCACGTGCGACCTGACGCCACCGCCAGCGCCGCAGCAGTCGAGCTTGTCCTCGTAGTCGACGCTGGTGGCGCCGCACGCCTCGACCATCCTGTCGATGAGCACGGGGTCGTTGGGGTCGTCGAAGGTCTGGTGCTCGGTCGGCCTCAGGTAGTGGCAGCCGTAGTGCACGGCGACCTTGATGTTCTTCAGCGGCCGCTTGGCCTTGGCCGCGATGGCCTCCAGGCCCACATCCTTGGTCATCACCTCGACGTAGTGCCTGACCTTGACCGGCTCGAAGACCTTCCTCCTGCCCTCGCTCTTCTTGGCCACGCCCGTGTACTTCTTGCCGATCTGCGCCAGCACCCTGTTGACCTTGCCCATGTTCTTGGGGTCCTGCAGGTACTCGGTCGCCTTGAGGAGCGATGTGAGGCAGCCGTTGCAGACCGTGAGTATCTCCCTGCGCTCGTCCTGGGCGAGCGTCAGGTTCCTGGACGCGAGCAGCAGCCACGTGTCCTTGTCGGTCGAGTAGAATATCCCGGGCACGGGGCAGCATGAGAAGTCCTTGATGTCCGCGACATCGAGGTCGAACCCCTCCTTGCCGCAGACCCATCTGACGGAGTACTCGATGCCGGGGTACCTGTTCGGTATGACGCATCCGAAGAAGTAGGCGTATGAGCTCACACCTTCACCTCCTCCTCGATGCCTATGAGCTTGTCGTACTTGGAAGCGTGGACAAGAACCGCGATCTCCTTGAGCACATGCCTGTAGTCAACGTGCTTGGAGTGCACCTCGCCCAGGCCCAGCTCCTTCCTGATCTTGTCTATCTCGGGGTCGGGCTTGACGCTCTGGCCGTACTTGACTAGGTTCGTCGCGGCGATCTTCACGAACGGAGGTATCACGCCTTCACGGACGGCGATGTGCCTGAGCGCGATCATGACCTCCGCGGGGTTGATGTCCGCGGGACAGTGCTCGTAGCACCTGTAGCATGTGGCGCACACCCAGCGGGTCCCGAGAGTGTACTTCTTGAGCCCGAACTGGCAGAACTTGATGATGCTCCTGGTCTTGTAGTCTATCTTGAGGCTGATGGGGCACACTCCGGTGCAGTTGCCGCACTGGAGGCATGTCATGACATCCTTGCCCCCGTACTTCTGGATCTCCTTCGCGAAGCCCGGCTCGAGCTGGGACTCGTCTATGATCTTGTCCTCGACGAGCTTCTCGTGCAGGCCGCCGATGAAGGTCTTCTCCGCTTCTCCCATCGTCACACCTCCGCCTCGGCCTTCTTCTTGTGGCCTGCTTTCTGCGCATGCGTCTTCCCGTCGAAGACGAGCGCGGACTCCAGCTCCGAGCATATCTGCTCGTCCGTGAACTGCTTCGCCACGATCGCCATCTGTGGGCACGACGCTGCGCAGGTCCCGCATCCGTGGCACAGCGCCTCTATGACCCTGGCCTTGGTCCCCCCCTTCTCGCTCTGGACCAGCTCGGGGGCGCCGTACGGACACAGCTCGGTGCACAGGCCGCAGCCCACGCACAGCTCCTCCGACACGGTCACGGTCAGCGGCTCGATCCTCACCTTCTTCGCCATCATGGGCGCAGCGGCGGACGACGCTGCCGCCTTCGCCTGGGCGACAGAATCAGGGATGTCCTTCGGGCCCTGGGCGCATCCCGCGAGGTATATGCCGTCCATCGCGGTGTCGACCGGCCTGAGCTTCGGATGTGCCTCCGCGAAGAACCCGTCCGGGCTCACCGTGAGGCTCAGCGTCTTGCCGATCTTCTTGCTTCCCTCGGACGGGACGAGCCCGGTCGAGAGCACGACGAGGTCGAACTCCCTCTCCGTGATCTTGTTGAGCAGGGTCTCCTCGGCCCTTATCTTGATCGTCTTGTTGTTCGGGTTCAGGCTCAGCTTCGCGGGCCTGCCCCTGATGAACTCGACCCCGTAGTCCTCCCTGATGCGGTGGTATAGCTCCTCGAAACCCTTCCCGAACGCGCGGATGTCGTTGTAGTAGATCGCGATCTCGGTGTCCGGCTCGTGCTCCTTGATGATCTGCGCGTTCTTGATGGCGTACATGCAGCAAACACGCGAGCAGTAGTTGTTGCCGATCTTCTTGTTCCTGGAGCCGACGCACTGTATGAAAGCTATCTTCTTCGGCGTCTGGCCGTCGGAGGGTTTGATCAGGTGTCCTCCGGTTGGACCGGATGCGTTCAGGAGCCTCTCGAGCTCGAGGCCGGTGATGACGTTGTCGTACTCCCAGTACTTGTACACGCCGTTCTTCTTGGGGATGTAGGTCTCGAATCCCGTCGCGACTATGATCGTGCCGACCTTGAGGCTCAGCACCTCGTCCTTCATCTCGTGGTCTACCGCCTTGTTGGAGCACGCCTTGACGCAGAGCATGCACTTGCCGGTCTTGAAGTGCAGGCACCTCTCCTTGTCGACGGTGTACTTCAGGGGCACTGCCTGTGGGAACGGGATGTATATCGCCTTCCTCTGACCGAACCCCAGGTCGAACTCGTTGTCTATCTTGACCGGGCAGACTTCAGCGCACAGACCGCATCCGACGCACTTGTCCTCGTGCACGTACCTGGCCTTGCGCCTGACCTTGACCTCGAAGCTGCCTATGAACCCCTTGACCTCCTCGACCTCGGAGTATGAGAGCAATGTGATGTTCGGGTTCCTGGAGAGCTCGACCATCTTGGGGGCGAGTATGCATATCGCGCAGTCGCCCGTCGGGAATGTCTTGTCCAGCTGCGCCATGACTCCGCCGATGCTCGGCTGCTTCTCGACGAGGTATACCTTGAACCCCATGTTGGCGAGGTCCAACGCCGCCTGGATGCCAGCGACCCCTCCTCCTATGACGAGCGACGTGGGCTCGACCGGGACCTCCCTGGCCTCGAGCGGCTCCAGCCTGGCGGCTTTGGACACCCCCATGCGCACCAGGTCGACCGCCTTCTCAGTGGCCTTCTCCTTCTCGTGCGAGTGCACCCACGAGCATTGCTCGCGCAGGTTGACCATGTGGAGGAGGTACGGGTTCAGGCCGGCCTGCTTGATGCAGTTCCTGAAGGTGGGCTCGTGCAGCCTCGGCGAGCAGGATGCGACGACGACCTTCTCGACGCCGTGCTCCTTGATGGCTTTGATGATCTCTTCCTGGCCGAGGTCGGAGCAGGTGTACTTGTTCTCCTTTGCCACGACCACGCCCGGGAGCTTCTCGGCGGCCTCCCGGACCTTCCCGCAGTCGACGACTCCTGCGATGTTGCTGCCGCAGTGACAGATGAAAACACCTATCTTCGGTCCGGCAGTTCCAAGCGCCTTCGACGGCGCGCTATCCAAGGACTCTTTTCCTGGCGGTTCGGGCGAGGTCATCATCCCCCTCCTTGGCTCAGGCTAGTCGAAATCTCGATCGGCCCGAGCGACACCGCGGAAGAGGCCATTTCCTGACCATCTGGCGCATCCACTCGGCCTTATGATTTTGACGAGGCATGGGTAATCGACAGGTCGTTAATATAGGTTTCGATAATTGAAGTTTCGAATAACGCAGGTTCCCAGGCGATAATTGTTAATCCTCCCCTTCGAAGAAGGCAGTTCCCCTTTCAGAGAAATAGCTCGAAATTCGAAATTCGACTAATCGCCGTTTCTCGATACCGTCGAATTCGATGCCCCTCGGCTCGAAAGGGCGCAGTTCTTGGCTCCAGGGCCTTTCTGGTTCGGTGCCTGGGAGGGCGCCCCCGCTCAGCAGTTTCTTCCAATTGTTAATCAGGATCGTCGTCCGGGTCGCGTTTCGCCTTGTACGCTCAGCGTTTGAGATACCTGTACGATATGTAGCAGCTTCCTTCCCTGGACACCATGCATGGTCCTATCGGCGTGTTTGGAGTGCACTTCTTTCCGAAGAGCGGGCACTGCTCGCTGGTGAGGATCCCGCGCAGCATCTCGCCGCATCTGCATCCCTTTGCCTCGCGGTACTCGTGCCGGTGAACCGCCTCCAGGAGGTCCTCGTATCTCTTCCTCGCGTCGTGCTCCTCGAGCTTCCTCCTTATCGAGAGGCCGCTCCTTGCGATCACGGGGAATCCCCTCCAGAGGGAGTCAGACGGCTCGAACGCATCCTTCAGCGCCTTCAGGGCGGCCGGGTTCCCCTCGGGGTGCACGACCCTCGAGTACTCGTTCTGGACGAAGGCACGCGATTCTTTCTTCTGCACCGCGAGCATGTACACGCCCATCATCAGGTCGAGCGGCTCGAACCCCGCCACGACCTGCGGCATCTTGAACTTCTTCGAGAGGAACTCGTACGGTCTCGTCCCTATGATCGCGCTGACATGGCCCGGTTGGATCATCCCGTCGAGCCGGATCTCGCCCATGCCCGCGATGGCCTTGAGCGCCGGCGGCACCGTCCTGTGACAGCTGAGGACGGAGAAGTTCGGAGGCGGGTCCGAGAGAAGTGCGGACGCCGTCGTCGGGGCCGTCGTCTCGAACCCTATCCCCATGAAGACGACCTCCTTCTTCGACCTCCTCGCGAGCGCCACTGCGTCGTCGACGCCGAACACCACCCTCACATCGGCGCCTTCCGCCTTCGCGTCGTTGAGCGAGCCCTTCTCTCCGGGCACCTTCATGACGTCCCCGAAGACCGCGACCGTGAGCCCTCCCCTTGCCAGCGCGATTGTCTCCTCGATCTCCCGGGGAGGTGTGACGCACACGGGGCAGCCCGGTCCCTGCCTTATGTCGATGCCCACGCGCTTGAACTCGCTGTCGAGGCCGAACCTTATGAGCGTGTCCTGGTGAGTGCCGCAGACGTGCATCAGGGTCAGGTCGAGGTCCATGTCCTCGAGCTTCGCCATGATCTCCCTGGACATCCCCTTGTCCCTGAGCCTAAACATCGGGCACCACCATCCTGATGTTCCTGACGACGCACTCCCGTCCCTCGGTGATCTCGGCCGCTCCCTTGCATACAGGGCACTCGAGCACCGGGACCATCTTGTGAGGTGAATCTGGGGACGGCGACATCGCCCCTGCGAACCCGCATTTGCACTTGATCTTGCCACTTATGTGTTTGACAGAGAGCATCGAGCCCTGCATGATGGTGTCCTTGGTCAGGACCTCGTATGCGAACCTCAGCTGCTCCTCGCCTAGCATCGTGAAGTCGCCGAGGTCGAGCACGACCTCCTCCACCTTGCTGGCGTTGTGCCGCTTCGCCTCCTCGAGGATGCCATCGACCATCTGGCTCATGACTGAGAACTCGTGCATCCTCTACGCCCCGGCATCATCCAGCGCCAGCATCTCTCTGAATAGGTCCAGCGTCTTCTCGGCCTCTTCCTTGTCCAATACCTGTATGGCGTACCCCGCGTGGACGATGACGTAGTCCCCCACCTTGGCGTCCACGAGCGATAAGTTCGCGGTCCTCTTGACGCCTCCGAAATCGACCGTGGCCATGTGGCCTTCGACCGACTTGACCTCACCTGGAACGGCTAGGCACATCGGGGCGTCAGTATGTGGGGTTCGCTAATAAAGTTTCACCCGAGCGGCTCTGGCCGGATTCGTACGGTGGGGGAGATGTGTGCTGTGTCTAAGGGATAGCAAATAAATTCGTAGAGCTTTTACGTCCAGTCATCCATCCCCCTCCGGATGGGATTTGGAGTGCTGTTCGTGAGGCAACTGACCCAGGACGAGGTCGACACTTTCAGAAAGGTGTCGAAGTGTGCAATCGATGGACGACTGGCTCTGAGATACCAGGCGATCTGGTTCTCCCACCTCGGGAAGAGCGTCCAGGAGATCGCGGAACTCCTGGACGTCTCCGTGGAATCGGTCAGGAACTGGATACACATATTCGAGGAGGACGGGTTCG
>Ga0315274_10000374_pt1 | contig 69785 bp, 57 predicted proteins | sample YL17G02_20_MG_FD_203700 | JGI IMG/M metagenome (GOLD analysis project Ga0315274, IMG submission 203700) | Sediment microbial communities from Yellowstone Lake, YNP, Wyoming, USA - YL17G02_20 | ecosystem: Environmental > Aquatic > Freshwater > Lake > Sediment | place: USA: Wyoming | collected... | reverse complement strand
TGTTTTTGCCAACTCTATTATAACCAATGTTGGATACCAATGTCTATTTTGGTGAAAACACAAAAGAAAATACGTTCAGACTATTTTTTAACGATTACTAGAATATATAAATAATACTAATTACCCACTTTTATATTAGACATTATTGGAAATAAGCACAAAATGTAACCAAAAGCAAGAATTGGCAAGGGATTACAGCATTTCACTAGGAAAAACGGCTCATCCCGCTTGTTATCTAGGCTTAGGTCAAATCATCGAGTTATTTCCAATAATGTTTATTAAACAAGATATTAATAAGGAGCCATGAGCCATGAATACTCCAATTAAAATTATGCACATTCTAGATACTCTAGGGACAGGAGGACTAGAAAAAGGAGTGGTTAATATAACCAACCAACTTAACTCAAATGGCTTTGAAATCTCCATTTGCTGTTTAAAGGAATCAGGCACATTTGAAAAAAGGTTAAATCCCGGAACCAAAGTCTTTGTAATGAACAAACCTCCTGGTATTGATTATACTTTGCCGTTGCGTTTAGCAAAGCTATTCCGACGTGAAAAAATAATGATTGTACATACACATGATTTTGGAGCATATTTCTATGGTGCTATCGGAGCCAAACTCGCTCTGAATTCTAAGATAATACATGGAGAACACGGTGATTTGGTTTTGTCTTCAGGACCAAGACCCAAGGATATAATTATCCGCAGATATTTATCACATATTACAGATGTAATTCATACGGTATCTGTTGATCTGAAAAACAATCTAGTTCGCATGACTGAAATAAATCCTGAAAAGATTGTTCCTATATTAAACGGTGTTGAATTAGAAAAATTTAAAGTATCTCGTAATCAAAACCTTAGGAAATCGCTTGGGATTGAGCCAAATGACTTCGTAATCGGACGTGTTAGTCGTCTTGTGCCTGAAAAGAACTTTGAATTACTCATTCATGTTATTTCAGAGATTAATAAGGTTGGGATTTACCCAAAAGTGCTTTTTGTGGGTGACGGTACATCACGTTCAGACCTAGAGTCGCTAACTAAACATTATGGTCTTGAAAATCAAATCATTTTTTTGGGTGACAGGTCTGATGTATCGGATTTATTAAATGTTATGGATGTTTTTGTGTTAACATCATTTAGCGAAGGGCTATCAAACAGTATCATGGAAGCTATGGCTTCAGGTCTACCTGTAATTGCCACAGATGTTGGAGGTAATTCAGAGCTAGTTGTTCATAATGAAACTGGCTTCCTTTTTCCTTCTCAAGATGCAAACTCACTAATACAAAGAATCATTGAATTAGCAGAGGATGCAAATAAAAGACATCAAATGGGAATGGCTGGTCGAAAGCGAATGGAGGATTATTTTACACTTGATAGAATGATCCAGAACTATGAAAATCTCTATCGAAGTGTTATTAAGTAATTTTAGGTTTTGCAATCATTATGGGACCCTAATAAACACAAGAATTTGACAAGGTAGGATATTAAATTGTAATGATAATCAATCTTATAACTATTCTCATTTTTCTTATCGTAATTAGCTTATTTTTATTTGTTATATACAAAAAGCAGATGAATTTTTGGTTACTTGGTTATTTATTATGGCAAATAAAGAAAAAACGTGCAAAATCTACCGAAACAGTTCACTTATTATTTTGCATCGTAGACCATTTTGAACCAGGCAACGAAGGAGTTCCTCTTGAGAGAGAGAGGCAAAGAGTTAGTCAATGGGTGGAAAAGTATCCGATCCTTGCATCTAAACATAAGGATGCTGATGGAAAACCACCACAGCATACATGGTTTTTTCCGCCACATTATAATCGTCAGGATCATCTTCAGCGTTTAGTTCAACTTTGCCAAAATGGATACGGGGATATTGAGTTGCATCTTCATCATGGTCATTTGGTGCCCCATTTTGAGACACCAGAGACGCTAAGAGAAAAAATCTTGGCAACTATTAACAGCTACGTTAAATATGGCATATTCATATCGTCTAAAGTTTCCGATACTGGTATTCAATATGGATTTATTCACGGTGACTGGGCACTAGACAACTCACGACGAGGTAAATGGTGCGGCATTAACAACGAGCTTACCATTTTGAAAGAAACAGGATGTTATGCTGACTTTACATTTCCATCTATTAATGAGTCTCAGCCAAGAAAGGTTAACTCGATTTATTACGCTAAAGATAATCCTGATAAGCCGAAATCTTATAACACAGGAATAGATGTTAAGGTTGGCACAAATCTTGCGAAAGACTTAATGATAATTGAGGGACCTTTAGGATTGCGATGGAAAAAACGCTGGCGATTGCCCTATCCAGCGATCGAATATGGTGATCTTACTGGAACAAATCCTCCAACTGAAAAGCGCATTGATTTTTGGATTAAGACAGGAATACATGTAAAGGGACGTACTAACTGGGTTATAATCAAATTACATACTCACGGTGCTCCAGAGGAAAATCATGAAGCACTTTTAGGTTCTACTGCGGACAAAATGTTTGGTTATCTGGAAACACAGTATAATGATGGACAACGTTACAAACTGCATTATTGTACAGCGAGAGAGCTTTATAATACTATTAAATCTGCTGAAGCAGGTAAATACGAAGATCCTAATCAGTATAGAGATTACTTGATTTCACCCTATAATTATCATACTTAAAGAACAAATATGTGTGGAATAAGCGGAATTTTTAATTTCGGTAAATCTAAGAAAATTGATCCTGAAATCCTTACCCGTATGAATCAGACAATGATTCATAGGGGACCAGATGACTCTGGGATTCACCATGAAAGTTTCATAGGACTTACTCACAGAAGATTAAGCATCATAGATCTAAGCACCGGTCATCAGCCCATGTATAATGAAGATGGCTCAAACTGTATTGTCTTTAATGGTGAGATCTACAATTATGATGAACTCCAGAAGGAATTACAAGCTAAAGGACATAAGTTCCAAAGCCGTAGTGATACAGAGACGATCATTCATTGTTATGAGGAATATGGAAATGCTTGTGTAGAAAAACTAAGAGGCATGTTCGCATTTGCGATCTGGGTTTCAAAACAACAAAAGCTGTTTCTTGCCAGAGATCGATTGGGGATCAAGCCACTTTATTACTATTATGACCAAAACAGCCTCATTTTCGCTTCTGAAATTAAAGCCATTATTGCCAGTGGATACATACGTCCTGAAGTGAACATCCATGTTTTGGATTCTTATATTACTCTTGGATATGTCCCGGGTCCAGAAACGCTTTTCAAGAATATTTATAAATTATTGCCAGCTCATACATTATGTATTCATAATGGACAAATCAAAATCAATGAATACTGGGATTTCGCTGCGATATCTTCACAACCAATGTCTGAAAAAGATTGTTATGAAAAGCTCCAGGAACTTCTCCACGAATGTGTCAGTAGTCATCTCGTGAGTGATGTTCCACTGGGAGTATTTTTGAGCGGAGGTATTGATTCAAGCGCTGTTGTTGCCACTATGGCTCAGAATGTTGATCAGGTAGAGACATTTACCATCGGTTACCGGAACGCAGGAGAACAGAATGAGTTGGATTATGCCCAAATTATCGCAAATCAGTTCAAAACTAAACATCATGAATTCATCCTTGAACCAACCGATTTCTTTGAATCCATTTCTAAATTGCTGTATTTTCTAGAGGAACCGATCGTTGAAGCTCCAGCAATAGCATTGTACCATATTTCAAAGTTGGCACGAGAACACGTAACCGTTTTGCTTTCAGGAGAGGGAAGTGATGAAATCTTTGGTGGATACCCAATTTATCACAGGATGCAAACTCTGGATTGCATGCACAAGATAATACCTTTTAAAAGAGTTCTTTTGAAAATGTTTTCATCTCTAAAAAACAATGACAAAAGCCTGAAATATCTAGACTGGCTTATGTTACCTCTCGAAAAACGGTATTTCGGCGTTTCGTGTGATACAACTAGCTCCATTAAACAGAAACTATATTCAGATTCTTTTAAATCGCTGAACCAAAAAAATGGGGTTGAAAGAATATTCCAAGAACACTATAATAAAGTTAAAGATCGGGATAGTCTCAATAAAATGCTCTATGTTGATACGAAAACATGGCTTCCTGACGATTTGCTAACCAAAGCGGACAAGATGACGATGGCAGCTTCAGTGGAATTGCGTGTTCCATTTTTAGACCATAAGTTTGTTGAATTTGCTACAAGTATTCCATCTAAGCTCAAAATCAGTGGAAAAACGAATAAATACATTTTCAAAAAGGCAATGGAAGGCATTTTACCAGACACGATTATTTATCGAAAGAAACGAGGTTTCCCTGTACCGATTAATCAATGGTTTGGCTTGGATCTTAATAAACAAGCCACAGACATATTATTAGATCATAGCTCTATACAACGTGGTTATTTCAATGAGGTGTATCTGGCACAAATGTTGCAACAGCAGAAAGATGGCAAAGCAGATTATAGTAGAAGAATCTTCTCTTTGCTGGTATTGGAACTCTGGCATCAAGCATTTATAGATAGCAGTATTATAAAAATAGAAGATGATTTATTAAGAAATTAAGGAATTTTATGGAATATAATTCAGATAACGTTATTTCTCTCATTCATAATCGGATCCATGACAAAATTTATGAATATTTTCCATATCTATCGGAAAAAAAGTATGAGGTTACGTATACCAAATTTCGCGGTAGTTCATCTTATCCTATTTACATATACCAGATAAAATCTAGCACGGGTTGTGTAATGGAAGAAATATTCGTTAAATTTGCTCCTGTATCCTTGGCAAATAATGAAGGCGAAACCGAGTATAAATGGCTTAAACTCCTTTATCCAAAATTGCCTTTACTCAATCCGAACATCGAAGTTCCACGTCCATTAGATTTCTATAATGATGTAAATGCTCTATTAACAGTTAAAGTAGAAGGTGAGAGTTTTAAGCATATACTCCTAAAATATAACTCATTCGGGGCAAGTATTGAACATAGGAAGAAACTTGACTACTACATTAATCTTTGTGGGCAATGGTTGAAGATATTTCACAATTTAACTAATATATCAGAACCAAAACTGCTTGATGATTCATTTTTCCAACAGATTTACAGCCAACTTGAAAAATTCCAGCCTTACGGCTTTTCGCAAACAATGTTGTCACGATTAAAGAATCTACAGCAGAACGTAAAAAATTTCGCATATAAATACCCTATGGAAATTGCCAGTCAGCATGGAGACTTTGGTCCTTCAAATATCATAATTAACAAAGATCATATATATATTATTGATTTATCATATAATCGTAAGGAATCCATATATCATGACATAGCATGTTTTCTAGTTGGTCTCCAAACCATAAATCCGATGCCTCGATATCCAACGTATGATTATATGACCATCAAACATTTTAGAAACGTTTTCCTTCAATCTTATTTCGGATATAGTCTAAATCCCATTCACGAGTTATTTATCGAGCTTTATAGCTTGAAAGCTATACTTATGACATGTAAGGATCAATATGAAGTTCTAAATAAGTGGAGTTTAACCCTACTAAAGCTATTGGGAGTGAAAGTGTTAATGAAATTGTATTCAGAATTAGTAAAAGCAAAAATTAGAAAGATCGAGGATCTTTTAATTAGTTGATCTGATTGAATAATAACTGGAGAAGGAGTTTTATGCAAGACCTTGGTAAGAAACAAAGCAATGAAGAATCCAATTATGAAGCAAAGCGAGATTACCAGAATCAGGCATTCGCCCAATCATACGAACATCTGAGATTTGGTAATACCATTGGCAGGCTCTACTCTTTCCTACAAATCAGAACTATTGGTAAAATACTGAATCTTCTGCCACCGGGAAGCAAAGTGCTTGATCTGCCCTGCGGCACTGGACGGATCACGAAACATTTACTACAGCGTGGTTTTAAAGTCTATGCTGGTGATATATCCCAAGCAATGCTTAATATAGCCAGAGAAAGGCTATCACATTATTCCAATTTAGAAGACCTTCGGATCATTGACGTTGAGAAAATTGATACTGGTGATAATGAGTTTGAATACACAATATGTATTAAGTTGATGCATCTGGTGCCGCTAGAAATCCGAACTAAGATGCTCAAGGAACTTTCACGAGTTACTGAGAATCTCATAATAGTATCATACTCATGTTTGACTTTTGGAGGAATAAAGAGATTTATCAAAACCTTGTTAAGACGACGAAATACTATTTCAGAATTTGCAATAACCAAAGTAAATCTGGAACAGGAATTAAATACTGTGAATTTGGAAATAGTGAAATGCTACTGGACTTTTCGGCTTTTGTCAGAGGAAGTTATCCTACTATTGAGAAAAAAATCTTAAGCTGATCTAACAATCAAAATCAGTTTATGACATCAATAATGGAAACCGATACAAGTTGACTAGCAATACAAGAAAGACCATAATATGAGAGAAGATTTTCATAAAATAAAGCTTCTTTTGGTTACGAATTTGTTTCCAAATTCTATGGAACCCAATCGCGGTATATTCACATACCAAATCGTGAAAGAACTACGTGAATGGTGTGATGTTACCGTCATTGCTCCTATACCATGGTTCCCCCAAACAAAGCTACTTAAATACTTTACAAATTGGTACCAGCTATCTAAAATTCCAAAATACGAGCGGATTGATGGAATCGAGGTGTATCATCCACGATACGTCGTTATTCCAAAAATTTCTGGATTTATGTGTGGTTTTTCTATGTATTTTCCTTTGCGAAACCTTATCAAGCAACTCCATCAGCAAAGGAGATTTGACGTTATAAACGCTCATTGGATATTTCCAGACGGATTTGCTACAACACTTGTTGCTAACAAAATTGGGATTCCAGTAATCGTAAGTGCACTTGGATGTGACATTAATCTATATATCAATTTTCGGCTAAGGAAGCCACAATTATTATATACTCTTCGGAAAGCTGGACTAATTTCGACTGTGAGCATGGCACTCAGAGATAGAATAATCGAATTAGGAATTTCACCTGAAAAAATTCGATGCATATATAACGGTGTTGATACAGAGATATTTTTCCCAAAGGATCAAAAGGAATGTCGTAAAAAATTATCTTTAAATGAAGATGGTAAGATTGTCATCTTTGTTGGCGGAATGGTTCCTGTTAAGAGTGTTGAATACCTGATTCAAGCTTTTAATCTTTTACACATGAACGGAAAAGAAGATTACCGGTTAATACTTGTGGGAGATGGAATATTAAGAGGAAGTCTGGAAAAGCAAGCTCAGGAACTAATATCAAAACAAAAGATAACTTTTGTGGGAAAAAAGCCTCATCAAGAAATTTCAGATTGGCTCAATGCATCTGATCTTCTATGCTTGCCAAGTATTCGTGAAGGACATCCTAATGTTGTTATAGAAGCATTGGCATGTGGTAGACCAGTAGTTGCTTCAAAAGTTGGAGGTATACCAGAATTAATCAATGATGAAAATGGAATTCTGGTTGAACCAAGAAATCCCGATGAGCTTGCTAAGGCTATTGATCAAGCATTAAATAGATTATGGATTACTAAGAGAATTGTTAGTAATATTCAACGTATTTCATGGCAAGCTTGTGCAGAACATTTCATCTCTGCATACGAGACGTTGATTAATTCTAGGATTTTGCACAGGGAATAGGGTGCAGACAACCAATGGAGATAGGCAATGCTAAATATTTTTCTTACAGTTGATGTTGAGATATTAGGCACTTCAACTAAGATAACTAATAAAGATATTAAAGCATATTTAGAAGATATACAGCATGATATATATGGAATTACACCGGATGGGGAATTTGGACTTCGCTTCCAAATTAATACGCTTAATAATTATGGATTAAAGGCTGTGTTTTTTGTAGATTCATTGCTCGCTCGTGTTGTCGGCCATGATGCTATTCGAGAAATAGTTGATGTAATTCAAGATGGAGGACATGATGTTCAATTACACATACATACAGAATGGTTAAAACAGACGTCCGATCCAATATTGCATGGTAGAAACGGACAAAATATAAAGGATTTCACTGAAGAAGAACAGCGATCACTCATTGCGCAGGGATATAATATACTAAAAATGTGCGGTGTAAAAAAAATTTGTGCTTTTCGAGCTGGTAACTATGGTGCCAATTTTGATACACTTCGTGCATTATCTCAAAACCAATTTATCTACGATACAAGTTATAATGCCTGTTATTTGAATTCAACTTGTGAAATAAAAACGGAAAATCTGCTAATACAGCCAAGGGAGATTAATGGGATTTACGAGTTTCCAATAAGTTTTTTCAAAGATAAACCTAATCACTATCGTCATGCTCAACTCTGTGCTTGTTCTAACTGGGAGATGAAGAATGCTCTCATGAAAGCATGGAAAAAAAATTGGGCATCGTTTGTAATCGTTTTTCACAGTTCTGAATTGGTTAAAAAGGTGAAAAGACAAAGGAATATCCATAATTTGACTTTGATTACCCCTGATCGAATCGTTATTAAACGGTTTAATAAGCTCTGTGATTTTCTAGCAAAGAATCGGGACAAGTTTAGTACGACTACATTCTCAGAACTTTCACCGAACGCAATTCCTGATATTATTATATTGCAACCACTTAGTTCCAATATGTTTCTTACAGCATTCCGGTATATAGAACAATTGGCAAGAAAAATATTATAAATAATCCAGTGGGACAAAGTCATCTATTGGATATAAAATACAAAAAAGGAGTGTCCAAAATGAAATGGTTTTTACATGTTATGGTAATAATATTACTGCTAGTATTTATTAATGTAAGTAGTGCTGTTATAATATGGGTTAATCCTGATAATAAAGGAACAGAAAATGGTTCAGAAAAATCTACTGGGTATAAAACTCTCTGGAAGGCAATGTCTATTATGCACCAAGGAGATACAGTAATTATTGCTAATGGAAATTGGCTTGGATATCCTGGTATGGTTATAGATACAACTCATTATCCCAATCCCCCGAACGGTACGTCAGAAGCATATTCCAGAATACACGCTGAAACGGATTGGGAAGTAACATTGAACCAGGTTTATCTTGTCAGTAAAAGTTACATTGAGATAAGGGGTATTGTTTTTGATGCAAGGGTAAATATAGCTCCGTTGCGTTCTGTTACCGGTAAGTATAATAAGTTTATTCGATGTGGTTTTTTACAGGGAAAAACACCTGGTAATAGTAACTGCTTTTCGCTATGGGGTGGGGGGGTTAGGAGAACAGACAGTCAATATAATCTTATGGAAGAATGTATTTTTTGGGGTGGCGGAAGATATATGGCGATGGATTATCATGGTCAATATAATGTTTTTCGCAGATGTGTTGTTAGACATGATAATCAGGAGCCTGGAACGCCGGATGATGATGGGCAGATTGGAAATTTTAGAGCCTATACTTGCGATTATGATATATATCAAAACTGTATCAGTATAGACTCTGATAGGGCACAATATTACAATAATGGCAACTTACAAGGGCAAGCATTGGGATTTTATGTTGGGGACAGTACTGGAGCGGATGGGCACGAAATACAAGGATGTATTTCTATCAAAGACCTGAATGCGGGGTATTATTTGGGGAATACTACAGATAACATAGGGAATACGGTTATTAAAAATTCCATTACCCTATCTCTCCTTCATTATAATAATTCGCCAACTTTAAATGGTTTTATTGTAGCCAATTATGGCAATCTTTTTGCCGAAAATATTACTGGCATTAATGCTACTACTGATTCGACATCATGTGGTTATAACTCCAGCATGAGATGGAGTCCATTCAATATTAAAAACAGTATTGCTCTAAATGTAACTGGCGCTGGCGAATTGGGAACAACGAATACTTATATGAACCACTACAATGTCGGCGCTGGAACTTGGGGTACTGGCTCTACCTCTTATGACCCTCGACAAAATGGTTTGCTTTATCTCGTTCGTATAGAGGAAGGTTCTGCACTTGCTACCGCTGGTAAAGGTGGTACTGTTTGCGGGGCAACCATTCTTAAAAAGATTGGAGTCTCTGGAACATTATATGGTGAACTTGGATGGGATGAAGTTACAAATGAAGATCTATGGCCATTTCCCAATGAAAATAAGATAAAAGAATTGATGAGCGAAACAGTAGAGGGAGTGTCTGGAATCTATGGTTTTACTGCCTATATATCTCCTTTTGGCTCCCCAAACACATTGACGTCATATATTTGGGAATATCTAGGAAACCAAATTCCATCTGAAATTTATGGGGAAAATCCACCTCCACCGCTTGGTCAACCAGGTAAACCAGAACATATAGATAGATAAGTATTGGTTATATTACTGGCGAGGAACTTATGGGATTATGAAAATCCTACACGTATTAAATTATAGTCTGCCAAATCTGAATGGATATACAATTCGTAGCAAATATATTGTTGAATTTCAGAAAACATTTGGATTGATTCCTCTTGTAGTGACATCAACCAGGCATGAACAAAAAGATCCAGCTATTCAAAGAGAGGTTATATACGATATTACGTATTTTCGCACAGATCTTTCTGATAATATCATATCAGCAGCTTTTGCAAATTTACCTTACATCAAAGAATATTTATATATATCACGCCTGAGACACAGAATTAATGAAATTATACTAGATAATAAACTATCCATAATTCATGCTCATACACCAAGCTTATGTGGTTTAGCTGCTTCTAGTTCTAAATTCCGTAAGAAGTTTGATATACCTTTGGTGTATGAAATACGTGCTCTATTTGAAGATGCTGCTGTAGAAAGCGGAAAGTTTTCAACACATTCTGCTAAATATAAAATAAGCCGTAAAGTTGAAAATATAGTATTTAAGAACGCCGATCGGATCGTTGCAATTTCACAGGGATTAAAAGACGATCTGGTAAAGAGAGGTATTCCAGAGGGCAAAATTTATATAGTGCCTAATGGTGTTGATACGAATATATTCATCCCGATGGAAAAAGATGATAAGATTGCCGATCGTTATCAATTGAAAGATAAAATAATTATTGGTTATATCGGCTCATTTTTTAAATTTGAAGGATTAGCTTATTTGCTCCAAGCATTCCCCATGATCCTTCATGAGATACCCAACACTACTCTTTTGCTTGTAGGCGATGGTGAAGACAGAATTCAAATTGAAAAACTTTCAAAAGAATTGGGTGTTGAAAAAAATGTAGTATTTACTGGTAACGTCCCCCATGAAGAAATCCTTAAATACTATTCAGTTTTTGACATCATGATTTACCCGAGGGTTGCTACAAGACTAACTGAAATTGTAACTCCTCTAAAACCTTTAGAGGCAATGTCTATGGAAAAAGCTGTAATAGCAAGCAATGTAGGTGGACTAAAAGAATTAATAATAAGTGGAGAATATGGTATATTATTTGAGTCTGAGAATGTAAGAGACCTTGCTAATAAATGTATCGATCTTGCAAAGGACAAAGAAGCAAGATTTGAGTTGGGGAAAAAGGCGAGACAGTATGTGGTAGAATACCGTGATTGGTCTAAGATTGTGCCTTTGTATTTAGATGTCTATCAATTCAGGTAATTTCTGCAATTTTAATCTTCAAAAATGTGTATAAAATGTGGACATATCGCCCTTAAATTAAATCATAGTAACCACAGAAACACCAAAAAAATGGTGCAATTTTAGTGTAGTTTTAGTGTAGTTTTAGTGTAGTTTTCAGCAGACAGTACATTGAAAAATCTATATGTTGCCTATATTAAACTATCACATATTATATGATAAACAATCATCTGCACCAATAGCAGAAGATGAGGCTATATATGCCAACGAAGTACAAAAATTTCAACAGCAGATTAAATACTTATGCGATAACCAGTATCAAGGAATATCGTTAGATGATTATATTAATTCAAGAACAAATCTCCTAAAGGATCTATCTAAAAACCAGATAATTATAACATTTGATGATGGACACATCAGTACACATACTCATGCAATGCCCATTATGCTGGAGTATGGTTTTCCAACCATTATCTTTGTCACTGTGAAAAACATTGGCACTTCTGATGGTGTAAGCTGGCAGCAGCTCAAGGAAATGGCAGACAATGGCATGTCAATTCAATCTCATACAATGACTCATCCTTTTCTTTCTGATCTTCCACCAAAAGAAATTCGTTGGGAACTTCAGGAATCAAAAACTATCTTAGAACAACAACTAGGTAAACCCGTTGATTACTTATCACTTCCGGGTGGACGCTGTAATTCCACTGTGAAGAATATCGCTATAGAAGTTGGGTACCGTGCTGTCTGTACATCTATTATTGGATATAATGATGCAAATACAGATCCGTATTCATTAAAAAGGTGGGTCATTAAAAGGAACATGAAACTGTCAACTTTTAGTGATATTGTTCATAGAAAACGTTCAACACTTGCATACTACAAAACAAGATACTTTATGCTGAGTAGTTTGAAAAAGGTTCTGGGTAATCGAATCTATGCTTCAATACATCGAGAGCTTACATCCAAACGCATTAGGTAAATAAATGAAGATTCTATTTTGGTTTTCTCTTACATTTGTTTTTTATACATATTTTGGTTATCCGATTCTACTCGTCATTGTAATGAAACTTTGGAATAAGGTGATAGATAAAAAAAACTTTATTCCGGGTGTGACAATGATAATCTCAGCTCATAATGAAGAACAGACGATCAGAAATAAACTTGAAAATACCATTAATATAGACTATCCTAAAGATAAGTTTGAAATAATTGTCATTTCAGATGGATCATCAGATAGAACAGATGATATTGTATGCGAATTCTCCAATAGGGAAATTAAGCTTATAAGGGTGCCAGAAAGAAGCGGTAAAGCTCATGCCCTTAATATCGCTGTGCCTGAATCTCAAGGTGAAATTATCGTATTTGCGGATGCTAGACAATCCTATGATAAAAATGCTATAATGGAACTGGTGAGTAACTTCAATGATTCAAAAGTAGGTGCAGTAAGTGGTGAGTTATATCTTGTAAATCAAGACGGCAGTGGAGTTGGTGAGGGTGTAGGTATGTATTGGAAGTATGAGAAACTTCTGCGGAAAATGGAAAGCCGTCTTTATTCTACATCTGGAGCTACAGGAGCGATATATGCTATCAGAAAAGAGCTTTACCGTCCAATCCCTGATGATACTATCTTGGATGATGTCTTAATACCAATGAATGTTGTTTTAAGCGGCTATCGAGTAGTATTTGAAGAAAATGCTAAGGCTTATGATAATGTTGCAAGCACTGCGAAACAGGAACTTACCCGAAAGATCAGAACTCTATGCGGAAACTACCAAATGCTGTTTCGTATGCTTACGCTGTTGAATCCATTCAAAAATAAGGTTTTCTTTCAATTCATATCTCATAAAGTCTTTCGTCTCCTTATTCCATTTGCGTTGATATTCATGCTCATTTCCAGTATATTCCTATTACAAGAAATGTTTTATAGAATAATGCTGATTTTGCAGATTTGTCTGTATGCATCTGCCAGTGTTGGGCATTACCTATCGAAGACGAAGACATCATTTATCAGTCGTTTATTCGGTGTTCCTTACACATTTATGGTGCTTAATTATGCGGCTGTGGCAGGTTTATACAGGTTTATTACTCACAAGCAAAAGTCCACATGGGAAAAGGCCCATTGAAGAATATATAAATGATTAATAGGAATATTCATATCTGGCTTTCAAGTTACATTATACAGAGCATAAAATCTAAGCCCAGAATTCCTCACGGAAAACCAATCCATATAATGTTTGTTATTACTGATCATTTCGAACCGTCGTGGAACCGCCCCTCTGTTGAACAGGAACTTGGACGTTTGAACGCCTGGGTAAAAGGTTATCCTGAAGCAGTGCAAGGTCATATTGATGCAGATGGCAAATGCCCTCAACACACTTGGTTTTACCCGATTGATGAATTTAGACCAAAGCATTTAGAGGAATTAGCAAAGTTATGTTCTTCAGGATACGGTGAGATTGAGCTTCATCTACATCACGACAATGATACATCTGATGGGTTGCGCAAAAAAATTGAAAGTGCAAAAGAAATATTCTCAAAGTATGGTGCATTAACTGTAAAAACACAAAGATCTAGAAATACAGGTGAAGATTCTATTCACACTTATGGTTTTATTCATGGTAATTGGTCTTTGGATAACTCTAGACGTGATAGCAGATGGTGTGGAGTGAATAATGAGTTGAAAATACTGGCAGAAACTGGTTGCTATGCAGATTTCACAATGCCATCGGCACCCAGCGATACCCAATCCAAAAAGATTAACAGTATCTATTATGCGGTTGACGATCCTGATAAGCCAAAGTCTTATAATACTGGAATTGATGTAGAAGTGAACAAAGAAGCTTCAGGCGATCTGATGATAATACAGGGTCCGCTATGTCTGAATTGGAAACGACGAAAGGCATTCATATTCCCAAAAATTGAAAACGGAAGTATCACTTGGAATAATCCACCGACTGCTGACAGGGTGGATTTATGGATAAAACAACATATACATGTGCATAGTCACCCTGATTGGGTTTTTGTTAAAGTATACACACATGGGGCGCAGGATGACAACTGCAAGGCGTTTCTGGGGCGAGATGGATTATTAGATATGATGTATTCCTATCTGGAGAGTGCATATAATGATGGCATGAGATATATATTACATTATACCACAGCTCGTGAAATGTATAATATCATCAAAGCAGCAGAAGCAGGTGAAGATGACAATCCTAACAGTTATCGAGATTATATCATTCCACCATATATTAATAGAACTTAACCGCTTTCTGGCGGAAAAGGGGCTGAGTAGAATTGGCAAATAACAAAATCCTTGTAGTTGACGACGAGGAAGGGATCAGGAATCAACTGAAATGGACGTTTTCTAAAGATTATGATGTGTTTTTGGCAAGGGACGTTGATTCTGCTAAAAACATAGTGGCAAGCGAAAGTCCTGATCTCGTTATGCTTGACATATCTCTGACTCCAGATGTGGGAACAGAGACTGAAGGTATATCACTGCTCCAGTATATTCTTGGATTGGATAATACGATTAAAGTTATCATGATCACAGGCAACGATACACGTGAAAATGCCCTCAAATGTGTGGCTATAGGGGCATACGACTTCTATTCTAAACCCATAAATCTGGATGAAGTAAAGATTTCCATAAAGCGCGCGTTATATATTCAGAGTCTGGAACGTGAAAATCAGCTATTACGAGATAGCCTTGATGTAGTATATGAATCCAGGGATATAATCAGCGACTGTAAACAGATGGATGAGGTCCTTGAGATCGTCAGACGTGTATCCACAACTGATGTTACTGTCCTTATTCAGGGTGAAAGTGGAACCGGTAAGGAACTTATCGCCAGAGCCATACATTATAACAGTTTCCGAAAAGATAAACCATTCATCCCTATAAACTGCGGTGCCATACCTGAAAACTTATTGGAAAGTGAATTGTTTGGACATGAGAAGGGATCATTCACAGATGCTCATACACAAAGAAAAGGGAAATTTGAATTAGCTCAAAACGGAACGGTTTTCCTTGACGAGATCGCTGAACTGCCTTTTGCGCTGCAGGTGAAAATACTTCGTTTTCTTCAAGATATGAAAATAGAGAGAATCGGTGGAAGAGAGATTATTCCCCTGGATGTACGTGTGATAGCCGCTACCAATAAAAATATTCAAGAAGAAATGAAAGAAGGTAGGTTTCGAGATGATCTTTATTACCGTCTGAACGTTATATCAATATTTTTACCCCCATTGCGAGATCGCGGTGATGATGTTATAATATTAGCAAACACTTTCCTCAAAAGATTAAGTCTTAGTATGAAATCTAATATAATCGGATTCAGTAATGAAGCAATATATGCTCTCATAAATTACGATTGGCCAGGAAATATCAGAGAACTGGAAAATAGAGTAAAAAGAGCTATAATTATGTCAAAAGATCAATATATTATGCCTGAGGATCTTGACATTCCAGGGTTAGAATTAACCTCAAACGTCAAAGTGCAACGACAAAAACTGAAATTAAAAGAAGCCCGTGAGCGTTTCGAACAGCAATATATAAAAGAATATCTGAATAAAAATAGCGGGAACGTATCCAGAGCAGCAGAACAGATCGGTATCACCAGAAGTACTTTTTATAGCATGATTGACAAATACGGTATAGAAATAGATAAATGAAAGTAAAATGGAGGAAAAGAAATGGCTTTTTTATCAAAATCTCTTTTGTTTAAATTTACTACAATAGTTATTGTTCTTATGCTTTTTTCCGGCTGTGGCTTCAGAAGCAGTAAGAAACATTATGGTAAGGGAATGATATATCTCAATCAAGGCAGGTTAAATGAAGCCTTAGACGAATTTAAGGCGGCTTTGAAAGCTAGTCCAAAGTCAGAATGGGCTCATTATGGAATTGGACAGGTATATTCTGCCCAGGGAAATATTGGTGACGCAATAACCGAGTATGAAAAGGCAATAGAATTAAATAGCAAGTTTACTGAAGCACGAATAGAACTTGCAAAAACATATCTTCGAAAGGGAGATCAAAACAAAGCGATAAGTGTATGCCAGGAATCTATAAATATAAATCCAAAAAGTGCTGAATCATTCAATGCGCTGGGTGAGATTTACGTCGCTATACGTGAATATGATAAAGCATCGGAGAAATTCAGAAAAGCCATATCCGCCAATCCTAAAAATACAAAGTCATACCTAAACCTTGGAGATTATTATGCTAGGAAAAGGCAATTCGATAAGGCTCAGGAACAATATAAGGCGATATTAAATATAAATGCCAAGAACACACAAGCGCATTGGAAACTGGCAGACATATACCGTCTACAGGATAAAATGAATCTGGTAGAGGCAGAATACAGAGCAATTCTGGATATGGAACCCAAAAATGCCAATACCTATATAGCTCTTGCTGGTCTTTACCTTAGGCAAAATAAGTTACAGCAGGCTATAACTGAATTCGAGGCGGCTTCGGAAAATGCGCCGAACTCAATACAGATATATGCAAGCCTTGGTGAGTTATATAATAAGACAGGTCAATATGATAAAGCTTTAGTTGTTGCTGATAAACTCAAGAAGTTCGCAATCCCGGATCAGGATCTTACTAAAGCAAGCCAGCAGGTAAGGATGATGGTACAGTCTGCCGCTGAGATTATGTATACAACTTCTGGTGTGGCTTACTATGGCAAGGGTATATACATGGAAGCTATAAGGGTGTTTCAGCAGATACTCAAGCTCTCCCCTAATTCAGCTATGACCCATTACAGGCTTGGACTTGCTTATGCTGGAAACAAAGACTATGCCCGGTCTATAACTGAATATGAGAAAGCTATTGAACTCGCTCCAAACATGTATCCCGCTTATGTGAAGTTGGCTTCGGTTTATCTTGACACGGGAAAGTATGACGATGCGATATCACAGTGCAGAAAGATATTGCTGGTTGATAATAACAATGCAGAAGCGCATCAGATGCTTGGTACAATCTACACGGCTCAAAATCAGTTTAATAATGCAATATCTGAATTACAGATGGCTATAAAACTCAACCCTAAACTTGCATCAGCTTATATAGACCTTGGCGACCTGTATTCCAAACAAGGTATGAAAGACAAGGCTGTGAGTGCATATAAGTCCGCTCTCAGGACCAATCCTCAGATGGCAGAAGCGAATGAGAAACTTGGTAGTATTTATGAGGAACTTGGACAGTATGGGCAAGCTATTGAAGCATATAAGCAAGCCATAAAGGCAGAACCAGAAGGGGCAGTGCAAGCTTATAATAACCTTGCATGGCTTTATGCCCAGCAAAAAACAAACCTTGATGAAGCACAGACCCTTGCCCAGAAAGCACAGAATCTGGCTCCAAGAGATGGCAGCGTGCTGGATACTCTGGGATGGATATATTATCTCAAACAAATGTATGATGAAGCCATGAGAAGCTTGGAATCGGCGAAATTATCGCTTCCGAATGATCCGATGGTTCACTATCATCTTGGAATGGTGTATTATAAAAAGAGTATGAAGACAAATGCCCTGGCAGAATTGAATAAGGCTCTGGAGATAGATAAGAATTTAAGTTCAGCAGTTGAAGTCAGACGTACCATCAAGGAACTAGGCGGCTGATTATGATACCATTTTTCACCAGAAATGAGACTTGCAAAACACTGGCAAGCTGTCAGTGGCACATTGAAAATCCATAAGTCTCATTTCTATGTCAGATAGACATAATCCTCATGAAACGGCTTTTCCAAAATCCTTTCTTTCCAATTCTTAAAACTGTACAAATTTCCCACACCTCTAGGCAAATATAATAAAAATAATATCCGATAATCCATTAAAATAAACGTTTTACGTACTATGTGCGAAAATCCGACGCTGTCACTTAAGAAGTGTGCAAAATTATGACAATTATATATTATGCTAAACCATTGATAATAAATGGTTTACAGTACAAAGACTTCTATATGTTATGACAAGTCTGTATATTAATTATCTATATATGTGCGGATATTGGAAAATTCTATTTATATAATTCTATCTAACTTGCTTGAATTTTTTTATAACAAATATATTTGCATTGATTAATCCTTTGTTTGATAGGAATTCGCAAGAGATCCAATCTATGATATAATCTGTCTAAAAAGCTATGGCACATATTTTGCTTAAAGTAAAGTTGAGTGTTTTTTTAATTATAAAAGAAAGGAGATGAAAAAATGAAACGTTATATTGGAATTTTGACGGTAATGGCGTTCCTGATTGTGGCTTTTGTCATCGGTATTACACCGAATGCTGATGCTAATTTTATACTCGACATTGGCGGTACCTTAGTTACCGATAATGGTGTAGGTGACATAAATCCAGCGGTCGGAGTAATTACCTTTTCTGGCGCAGTAGGTGCTTTTTCTGTCAATGTCACGACGGGGCTCTCCAAGCCAATCGTTGGTCCTGGCGTTATAGATTTGAATAGCGTCGATGTTACTACCAGTGGTCCCGGTGTCCTCACAATCTGGTTATCTGACACGGACTTTACGATGTTGGGTCAGGAAAACGGTTTAGGCTATATGGATTCTATTGGAGGTACACTCCAAAATAAAGTCCAAGCCACTGGCTACTTAGATCCATCCAACGCTGTGAATGGTACAACATATTCGACACCCACACAAACCTTCACCAACCCCCCCAAAGCTTTTTCGGGCATTGCGTATCTTAATGTCCCTGCAGGTGTTTTGTCCGCGGGTCAACATTATTCGCTGTCAAAAAAAGTGGTAATTACACACACAGGGAATGGGACTACTAGCTTTGATAATGAAATGTCACCAGTAGTACCTGAACCAGGCACATTGCTTCTACTCGGCGCTGGGTTGGTAGGTCTTATTGGCTATAGCAAGCTTAGGCTTCAACGCAGGAAGTAGGAAACAACTTACAAAACCAGTGAATGTAAGTGCTACACAAATAAGGTTCTTTGGTAACAAGTATGAAAAGTATTTGAGCAAATCCAGTGTTGATAAGCATTTAGGTTTTTTGAGTTGTTGGTAAATTTATGAAACCTGTATGTAGGAATTGTATGGATTTGCTTGAATTTGTTGCCAAAGAAACATCTTTAGCAAGGAGTGATGAAAATGATTGCTCAGCAACTAGTAAAGAAACTATTGTTTGTATTTCTGGGGTTAGTCGCCTGTTTTGGACTAGTGACTCAGGCTTTTTCCGATGCTTTGGTAATTGAGGATGTTGTCGCATGGGATGGTTCTGGTATAAGCAATGCACAAACTCTTGCGGATATCGGCATTCCTTACACGAAGATAACTTCATACCAGCTAGCCGCCTATGCCGGCAATCTAAGCGATTACGATTTTGTCGTTTACACTTCAACTCAAAATAATGATTATTATGGCAATATTGCAGCAAACTTCAATGCCATCAATAACTACGTTCTTAATGGCGGTGTTTTGATCGCTCACTCTTGTATAAATGGTTGGAATGGCTATGGTCATTGGAATCCACCCAATTTCTTGCCTGGTGGTATTGGTTGGGTATCTGAGCCATCCAATAGCGTTAACGTTCTAGATCCAACCAGTCCAGTTATCACCGGACCTTATGGTACAGTGACTGAAGCAGATTTTCAAAACTGGAATTATTCAACCCATGGTTACTTTACCGGTCTGCCAGCTGGTACGAAGACAATAATTGGGATAGGAGATGCAAGTAAGCCAGCCTATATAGAATATTTATGGGGTCTTGGTGGTGTCCGTGCTACTATGATGACGGTGGAATGGGCACAGTACGATATTGGTCATAGGAAAATTTTCAGGGAAAATGAATTCTATGCCGCCCAATACAACCCCCCGAATGAACCTATTCCAGAACCTGGTACTCTACTTCTACTTGGTGCAGGACTGGTAGGTCTTGCTGGTTATACTAAGTTTAGGCTTCAACGCAGGAAGAAGTAGGATCACACAAAACAAATAAAAAAAGAGAAAAAGGCGGCATATTAATAGTAGACTGCCTTTTTTTAAAGATAAGCGAACAGGTAGCTATGAAAAAATTTGTGTTTACACTTTTGGTAATAATTTCTCTTTCATTCGTTCCGCTGATGGTGCAAGCCATACCGATCCTGCAGCTTTACGTTGAAGGGGGTTCCTATGATAGCTCCTTAGAGACTTGGGTGATTAGTTCACCCAATTTTAAATTGTGGGTAATTGGTAACATAAGTGGCGGTGGTGGGAAAGGAACAATCAGTGACGTTTATTTAGTGGCTTCTGGATATGGGTCTGGAAGCATATCTTTAACACCAACGACAACAAACTTAGTAACAGATCCATCTATCCCAGGAGATCCAACCGGTCCATTCACATTGGCTACTGTATCTAATCCACCTATATCTAAACCACCACCATCAGGGGTAACGGGACACAACGAATATAGTAGTGCTAATGACCATAAGTTTTTTGGGATAGGGAATTTCAGTCTTAATGATTCACCTATAGCGGATTTCTCCGGTCCAACTTATCCGGCTTCAGGGGATTTTACAGCAAATAAGGGTCAAATAAATGTTTATAGTGTATCAGTATCGGGTTACAATGAGGTACATTTTGATGCTTATGACACAGTAGTATGTGGTCATAAAAGTAAAGTAGTGTTTGCCCCATTTTCGCACGATAGCACAGGCGGTGTTATTCCTGAACCTGGTACATTGCTTCTGCTCGGCGCTGGGTTGGTAGGTCTTGTTGGCTATGGCAAGCTTAGGCTCCAACGTAGGAAGAAGTAGGATCACACAAAACAAATAAAAAAAGAGAAAAAGGCGGCACAATATAATTATGCCGCCTTTTTTATTTATTACCAATCAATACTTTTCTCTTAGTATATCTAGGGTTGTTATTTCCATTCTCAGTATTCTCTTCATTTTTACATTGAATTCTAAGGATGGTTCATTTTCCATTTTAATTTGGGTAACACTTTTTGAAACGCTTAAAAATCCCCCCTTCCTCCCTTTCTCAAAGGGGGAGTTTAGATTCCCCCTTTAGCAAAGGGGGATAAAGGGGGATTTAAAAACGTTAAAAATTGAATTTGTTACCTTAATTGTGGACCATGCCGAATTCTATTTACCTATTTCAGCCAGTATAAGCTTTGCATCGTCAGCGCCTTTGAATTTATCACTGATACTAAGCGATTTCTTCAATTCCACTACAGCTTGATCTTTAAGTCCTTTTTTGTAATATGCAGCTCCAAGATGATATTTGATAATGGGGTTATTTGGTGACCCCTCAGCCGCAACCTTCAAGTTGTTTATAGCTTCATCATAATTGCCCTTTTGGTAATATATCCAACCCATTGTATCGGCAATATCTGGACTTTTAGGAGCCACCTGCTTTGCCTTTTGAGCATAGGAAAGCGCAGTATCTAGATCATTATTCATTTCAGAATACAGGTATGCCAGATTGTTGTGTACCGTTATGAAACTTAAAACAGATAACCCCTTTGCAGACTTCTCAGATATAGCTTTTTTGTATTCCTCTATAGCTTTCTGGTTCATTCCCTTAACAAGATATATATCACCTAGCGTAGCATAGGCATCTCCATATTCAGGCGTATTCGATATTGCTTTATTGATCTCACCAATAGCTTTATCAAACTGTCCTTGAGCATAGTAAACCTTCCCTGTATTTACATAAGCTGGAGAATATTTCGGATTCAATTTAATTACTTGCTGGAATTCCTTTAGGGCTTCTTCAAGCTGTCCCTTACTCATGTATATTTCACCCAAGCCGTTGTGATATACAGGATTCAGAGGGGCAAGCTCCACCATCTTCTTCGCCTCAACAAGTCCTTCATCAACTTTACCGATATTTAGATATACAAAAGCCAGTTCCCTTCGCAGCTCCGGGTTCTGCGGCTGGATGCTTATGGCTTCATTGTATTTTTTGATACCATCATCAATTCTATTCATTGATATATACAATCTGGCAAGATTTACATGAGCGGGCAAAAGCTTAGGGTTTATCGAGAGTGCCTCTTTGAATCTGCTTTCAGCTTCAGGCAAGTATTTTGGAGACCCCCCCATCATCCATCTCTCTCCGATTGCATTGCGTAATTCTGCATTATCAGGCTGTAATTTTATCGCTTTATTAGAAAATTCTTTTGCGCTTTCCTCATCACCAAGCTTTAGCGAAGTTGCAATTAGACCAACCATTGAGTAAACATGGTTTGGATCAAGTTTTAAGGCTTGTCGGAACTGTTCTCCTGCTTCTTGGGACATATTTCTGGCGAAGTATAACATCCCTTGTTTATAAAAATCATCCGCAGTAGTTGGTTCCTTGCCAGCGGGATATTGGTCAAGAACATCCGTCTTTACTTCATTGCCGGATTTTTCGTTGCGTATTGGTATCGCATTAATATTGGTTATCATTAAACTAAGACATATAGACGATATTATGAGTAAACTGAGTAATTTCTTCATGTTTATCCACCTCCAGATTTTGCAATGTTTACCATTCTAATACTGGCATTATACTCTCAACGAATTCTTTTGTCAATATAAGTTCGAACACCACCAAGCAATATCTCTCTGAAAGTAGGTATGCACTGTTAACAACCTCATGTTAATACTATACCAGAGCCGGGCACTCTACTCACGCTTGGTGCGGGATTGGTAAGTCTCGCTGGTTATTTAAGGTTTAGGCGGAAAGGTATTTCTCGACACAAGAAGCTCTAATTTCTGCGTGCTGCAAGAGTAGGGTAATCTGTATCGAAATCTTGCCGTCAATACACGATATTCCGTATTTTTCCATCAGATGTAAATAGTCCTGCGCCCGATCTCAAGTTCCTCAGCGGCGTGTGTTACATTCCCGCCGTTGCGCAAAAGCGCATTGACAACATATATTATATCCAGAAGATCCTTCATGTCTGAAAGCGATAAGATTGTTTTATTTTCTGAAACAGCTATCTCAGTTTTATCGTTCATATTAGCCTCTTCTTCCCTGTTGCGAGCAAGTTACATTCTCTCATCCATACGATATTAGTACTATCTCCCCTGCGAATTTTTTGTCAATATCACTGTTTCTTCAAAGGTACGGTTATACCAAGCATAAATTTGTCGTCCGCGAAGTGGGTTAAGCTGCTTTATGCTTACTCCAGAATTGATCCCATTCCCCATTAAGAACCATGATACGAACGTTCTCAACTGCATCCGAACCATGCCTGCTCCAACGCATTCCTCGCAACTTCATCCTCCGACAGATCACTATGTCTCCTGCTTTGTCTGCTGAACCACTACCTATGGATATGCCTTGTTGCTTAGCTTCTTCATACCAGATGCCGTCACGGTTTCGCTCTATGTATGATGAAAGCTTTTTCAACGCTTCTAGCTTGTCTTTCTTTCTATACCTTCTACTCAGTCCTTCAATATAGCTCAAAGCAACATCTATCTCTCCTGCGTTAAGAATTCTCATCAATTCATCCACGCTCTTTCGACAATCCCTATCATTTTCTATCACGCTACCAATTCGCTCTTTTACTTTTTCACATAAGTGGTGATGATCCAATATGTATCTGCTCCTGGGTAGATGCTCCAAGCGAAATCCATTTATCCATGATGCTCCGTCTCCCCGAACTAAAATCTCTACTCCATCTAAGTTACCTCCACTACGCTTGTATATCTCTGATACCATATCCCACTTGAATCTCTCTAAATCAGTGAATGTTCCTGTATATCGCTTATCCGTCAGTGAATATGTGGCTTCCTTCACTAGCTCTCGCTCCGACCATACCAATCCTACCTTGCCTTCCATTCGTTTGGCGTTGTCACGACTGTTTATTCTTCCGTTACTCGGCGGAACGAGATTTATCATCACTCCATCCATATCCACGTATATACGCAACTTGGGTGGACTCCATAGCTTCATTGACTCAAAGTAATCTCCTTGAAGACGTTTATTGCTCTCTAGCTCTTTTATCTTGCTACCTTCTAGCTCCTTTGGTATGGAACTACCTACTGCATTGGTCTTTTCCTGTATGGTCTCATGACTTAACTTGTCATGCCTTAATAGCTTACCCAGTATATACTCTGACTTACCATAATCCCAAGATGCTCCACACAACACTGATAGCTCCTCTACTGATGAACTCATCCTCTGCAATGGTTGTAATCCTAATACTTTATCCAAAGGGTATTCTGTGTTATTACATTTGGGACAATGACTCATATACCTTTCATAGTCTATGGTTGCTACTGTTGTTAGTATCTGTTTGGTTCGCTTACGATTATGGACTTTGCTGTCACATTTTGAGCATTCTTCTTTACGCAGTGATGAGTTCCATTCAGCAAACTTCCATTCCATCATTGCTTTCCCAAGACGATGAAGAATATCATTAATTCTGTTTTCGAGAGCATCCAGACTCTCAGGGGGCATATCTGCTAGGTTTATTATTTCCTCTTGCCAAAGCTTACCTAATTCTGTAATATTTTCCATGTGGCACATCCTCCTTGTAAAATGTTTGTGTTTATTTCTTTATACTGGATGTGCCTTTTTTTGTCACGTATTTTGTTTTGTCTGCATTAGCATAGGTCATGCCATATTTGTGATATTTTTTTCGCGGACGAAAAGTTTATGCTTGGACGTCAAGCCTTAACCTTGACAAACAATCAGCGTTATGCTAAAATTCGGTCAATTCGATATTATCAAAGCAATGGGTTCTGTCTGTAGAGAAAGAAAATCCGAGGTGGTTGACTTGAAAAGATTATACCTTGTCGTTGATGTCGTAATAGGTGTTCTCATAATAACTCTGATCATTCTTACAGTCACTCAACGAAATAAAACCGGGCTGTATTATCAGGATGCTCAGAAAGCATTTACAAAGGCAGAAAATGCCGCTACCTCGTGGGATATTAACGATCCCAAGAAACTTAGCAAAATTTCTGACCTCTATCGGAAAGTATTCGAAAAGTATCCCGATAGCAGATGGGCTGATGAAGCCATTTATAGATTGGCATCAAAGATAGAGCCTTCTGAAAAAGAAGCTATGATACTTTATAGAAGGCTGATAAAAGATTATCCTGACAGCGAATACGTGGTGCTGTCTCTGTATAGTATCGGAATGGGACATTACGACAGGGGTGATTACATCTCTGCTATAGCTGAGTTTGGAAAGATAATATCCGATTATCCTGATAGCCCTTTTGCAGAAAAGGCACTTTTCAATACCGCCATGAGCCGTTACTCGCTCGGTAAGTGGGATGAAGCATCGCTTGAGTTTCAGGAATTTGAGACACGCTATCCACGAAGCCAGCTCGTTGATGATTCACAAACTTACAGAGGTCTCATTGCAATTAACAAAAAAGATTATGAAACAGGTATAAAAATACTTGAGGAAGTTATACAGAAATATCCAAGTTCTGATTCAGCGGACAACGCCCAATTTAATATAGCGGCGGCATATTTTGAGCAAAACAAATATGATGAGGCTGTTGCCGCATTTGAAAAACTTATAAATTCTTATTCGGACAGCGAGTTTATCCAAGAATCAAAGATAATGCTGACTTCTTGTTATGAAAAACAGGGAAAAGACCAGAAGGCTATATCCAGTTTGCAAAAGTTTCTCCGCCAATATTCCGATAGTAGCTATGCCAGCAGAGCAGAAGACTTTATGGCTGAAGTATACCTAAAAAAGCTTAAAAACGTTAAAAGTGCTATTGAGACCTATCAAAAGATCGCAGATAACACTCAATATGATTACGACATAAGAAAGAAATCTCAGTATCAAGTAGGGCAGTTGTACGAATCACAAAAAGATTATGCCCAGTCTATTGAGGCATACAAAAAGCTTATTGCAGATTTCTCTAATCCTATGTCAACACCCAATCAGCCCGCTGACAAGATTGACAAAGCTTATATTATAAACCTGCAGGTCATGCAACAAAAGATTCCTGGCCAGTTCGTACCTGAAGAAAGTAAGCCATGATTTACCCATTAAGGAGGCGTTACAGAGATAGATGACCAGAACCATATTATACGTCGTGTTCGCACTTCTGGCATTCTTTGGGACAGTTGATCACGGCAATTCTGAGATAGTTGACTATCTCGTAGCTGTGGTCAACAATGAGCCTATAACCATGAGCATGGTGGAAGATGCAATGAATGCCTTTTGGGTAGAACCGGATTCCCTTCCAAAAACAACAAAGGATGCCCTCGATCAACTCATTGACCGTAAGCTGGAACTTCAGGAGGCAAATAAGCGAGGCATATTTGTGACAGAGGAAGAACTGTCGGATGAAATTGCACGCTTGGCTTTTCCATCTAAAGAGGCTTTACTTGATGCCTTGAAAAAGCGTGGGATGACTCTGGAAGACCTACAGGCTAGTTTAACTGATGATATAAAGATTCGTAAAATGGTGGAGCGAAAGTTCGGCCAGTTCATAAGAGAATCAGACCTCGAAGGTGAAGCAACTTATTACTTCGAGCAAAACAAGCCGAATTACGTTATTCCTGAGTCTGTACAATTTGATCAGGCTTTCTTCAAAATTGATCCCGATTCTGACGAAGCAACAAAAGAAGACGTAAAGAAAAAAGCAACGGAAGCACTAAGTGAAATTAAGAGCAATAACAGCTTCTCGAAATATACAAATGATGAAAGACTGGGCTACATCAACGTTGATCAGTTATCTCCTGCTGAACTGGCAGAAGCGATTTCGGAGATGAGTATCGGAGAGATCAGGGGGCTTATTGAAACACCTGTCGGATATTATATAGTCCGACTCAATGACCGAAGAGCGTCCCGACAGGCTATTTTTAGCGAGGTTAAAACTCAGATTGAAGCACAGCTTCGCCAGCAAAAGATTAAAGCAGAACTGGAAGCGGAACTGCAAAAACAACGTGAGACAGCAGAAATTAAGATTAATTACCCTATTAAGTAAAACAAAATTTTCTAACATTGAGTAGGATAAAACATGAATACATGGTACAGAGTAATTGAAAAGGATTGCCTTGAATATCTTAATGGCGATGCTGATAGCAAAATCCATCTTTCCTTTATTGATCCCCCGTTCAATCAGGGAAAGGATTATAGACACTTTAATGATAATATGCCTGATGAGCAATACTGGAATTGGATCGAAAGTGTGCTTGGTAAGATATACGAAAGGACAGCAGATGGCGGTTCAATCTACTTCATGCAGAGAGAGAAAAATGCTGAACAGGTATTAAGGGTGATTCGAGCATCAAGATGGGTTTATCAGAACTTTATAATATGGAGGAAAAAGACTTCTGCTGTACCTTCTGATTTTAGATTCTCCAAGCAGTATCAAATTATAGTCTTTGCTACCAAGACAGAGAAGCCGAGAGTATTTAACAAACTGCGCATAGATTTACCAATTCCACCGGGGTATAAATACGAAAGAGATAATGGTGTTTATATTTCAGACGTTTGGGACGATATTAGAGAACTGACATCAGGATACTTTGCAGGTGATGAAGCATTAAGGGATTCTCAGGGGAATAGGTTTCACAATCAGCAGTCGCCAGTGACTTTGCTTTTAAGAATAATCTTAACCTCATCTATGCCTGATGATATTGTATTTGATCCTTTTGCTGGTACAGGGACGACTTTGGTTGTTGCCAATCAGTTAGGTAGGAATTCAATCGGCACAGAGATAGACCCGGAGAACGTCAGGATAATTGAGGAACGTATGAAATATCCAAGAGTTGCCGATAATATATCCAAACACTACGAGTATTACAAATATACTCCCGATCTGGAACAAATATGGCCTGAGCATACAATTACTCTTACAAGTGCTTCTGAACAGATGAGGTTTTTATAAAGGATTCTAAAAGTAGAGGTGATCTGACTATGAGTTCCAGTCTATTGTCTGGTATAGTTAATATTGTTAGTTTCCGAAATTATGATCTTGGAGAATACGGAACAAATTATTCTACTCGCATAAATAACGTGGGTGAGTGTTTGGAATATTATGTTAAAGATGCACTTGCCGATTCTTTTGAAGTAGAGAATAAAGATGACAAATATGAGATACACTCCGGTGTATTTTCGTATTTAGGTAATCAAAATAACCCTCCTGATGCGATACTAAGAAATGGTGATGCTTTTGAAGTAAAGAAACTAGAAAGCCCATATACTGATTTGGCTTTCAGTAATTATCCACCTAAGAATCGTTTATATCAGGGTGATCCAAGGATGAACTCTGGTTGTCGAAAATGCGATGGTGCAAACTGGCGGAATAAAGATATATATTATGTTGTCGGTTATATTAAAGCCAAACGGCTTCGTTACATATTTTTTGTCCATGGAGTTTGTTATGCGGCTGATCCAGAAATCTACTATAAATTGCACCAACGATTTAGAGAAGGGATAGATACGGTGTTAAATTCCTCAGATTATGAAACATCCGATACAAGTGAATTAGGCAAGGTTCGTAGGGTTGATCCTCTTGGAATTACCTACTTACGAATCAGGGGTCTTTGGTATATCGCAAATCCAATCAAAGTTTTTGAATATGTTTATAACTGGAATGAAAATAGTATGTTTAGCCTTTTTGCATTGATTGAAAAAAGTAAGTATTATTCATATCCAAGGCAAGATATTGATTCAATAGAAGCACATGATTTGATTGCTGTTCAGGATTGTTTGGTAAAGGATCCAAATAATCCTGCTAACAGGATAGCGGCAAAACTTATAACATGCACTTTGTATTAATTATGTGGGAATTGGATTATGAAAATTATATCACTTGAAAATGTAATTAAACAAGTCAAAGAAATCTGGAACATTATAGCAGTTTCCAGATAGATGAGGTCATTATATGGATTCTCTTGATATATCAGCAAAAATCACTGGAATAAGATATAAACCTTTGCTATGTAAGGAACTAGATGAGTTTGTGTTTGATCAACTAGGTATAAAATTAAAACGCAAAGCTAGTTTTATACTAAACGTTGATGGCAAAAATAAGATAGCAATAAGCTGGTGGTGCTCAGCAAAAAGAACGAGATCATACCCTTATGCAAGGGTTTACAATACCTTGTCATTTTCTGGTAAGAAATTAACTATAATACCTGTTTTTAAAGACGAAGGTATAGATGGTGCTAGAGATTTTTTACAATGGGATACTATTGCGTTAATGAGTCTTTTGGGTATAAATGTGATAGTGTCATATTATATAGATGCAAATAAAAACACAAGGTATAGCAATAAGATAACGAATCAACAATTTGATATTGAACATATAAGTAAAGAGATTGAGAGATTAATGTCTTATCAATCTGACGCTTTGCATTGGAATTCAGAACAGACTGAAAAAATTGGTGAAATTGCAGAAAAAGCTTTATCATCTTATCTGGTTATATCTGATAAAACGGGAATTAAAATGCACTCCAATGAATCGGCTAAAAATAGGATATATGAAATTCTAAAGGGTAGAGAATCTTTTATGAATTTATCAAGGCGTTTGGCTAAACAAGCACAAAGCAGAGAAAGCAAGACTAGACAACCAAAGGAATCTCTAACTGGTGAAAAAGCAATCATTACCATTAAGAATTATCTAGGTGGTTATTATTATCTTACAGTTGATGAAGCTAATATTAGAAATGATAATATTAATCTGATTGAAGCTAAACACACATTATATGGGAATCTACCATCAAACGATGATATTAGAGATGGTTTAGTAAAAATGATCTTATTTACAAATCTGAAGGAAGTTATGGTTAAGGACAAAGAATATCATCCAAGATCATTTTTAAAACTTTCGGTAGAAAAGGGCTTTTCACAAGATCGGTTGAGCGAAAGCCAGAAAAATTTGTATCGGTTATTAAACAAGGAAGCAGAGATAAACGGATTTAAGATAATTCATGAGTGAAAAATCATAAATATGAAAAACGAAGTAAAAAGTCCACTTAGATACCCCGGTGGGAAGTCAAAAGCAATTGCTCAGATAATACCATTAATACCAAATGACTTCTCTGAATTCAGAGAACCATTTGTCGGCGGCGGGTCTGTATTTATAGCTGTCAAGCAAAGAATAAAAAATGATGCTGTATTTAAAATCAACGACCTGAACCATGACCTTTATTGTTTTTGGATATACGTTAAAAACAACGTATTTGATCTTGTGGAAGAAATAAGTCGAATAAAGAAAACTGCTACTGATGGCAGAGAACTTTTCAAATTCTATACTGAAAATAATAAAGAATGGACTGATTTTGAAAGAGCAGTCAGATTCTTTATACTAAACAGAATCACATTTTCGGGAACTGTTGACTCTGGCGGGTATTCACAGCAGGCTTTTGAAAGACGCTTTACTTTGTCGTCAATTGAGAGAATTAAATTTCTATCGCCAGTTTTGAAAAATGTCCAGATTTCTCATGACGATTATGAGCATTTATTATTTCAGGAAGGTGAAAGCGTATTCATCTTTCTTGATCCACCGTATCTTGAGCCTACAAAATCAAGACTATATGGCAAAAATGGTCATCTGCATACTTCATTCGATCACGAGAGATTTGCGGAAAACATGAAAAAGTGCAAACATAAATGGCTTATCACTTATGATGATAACCCTGAGATACGTAATCTTTTTGAATTCGCTAATATATACGAATGGGAATTGCAATACGGAATGAACAACTATAAGCAAGAAAAAGCTAAAAAAGGACGGGAGTTGTTTATATCGAATTATGAAATAGGTTTACCAAGACAGGAATATCTAATGCTTTTTGCGTAAAGATATAGTTACGTGGTGGTTGACATAAATCATGACAAAACAATAAGGCACAAAGAACACGAAGTTTTAGTTTCATTGATGATTAGTGTTCTTAGTATTTTTGTGTTTTAATGGCAACGGAGAAAATAAATTTATGAGTTCCAAAAGATTCAAAGTTGTTTATACTTATTCTTATCATACTAACCTTGAACCAGAAAAAGCTTTACTTGATGAGATAGATGCAGAATTAATAACAGAAGAATGTAAAACCGAAGATGAAACCATAGAGATATGCAAAGATGCTGACGCCCTGATGGTTCAGCAAGCCAAGATTACATGGAGAGTTATCGAAAATCTTAGCAAATGTAAAATTATAGCAAGGTTCGGTGTTGGCTACGATAACATTGACGTTAAATCCGCTACAGAGCATGGCATCATGGTTGCAAACGTTCCAGACTATTGCATTGAAGAGGTTTCATCTCAAACAATAGCTTTTATTATGGCGTTATCAAGAAAGATAGTTCTGCTAAATAACAGCGCTAAATCTGGTAACTGGGACCATCAGATAGCAATACCAATTTTTAGAATAGAAGGTCAGATACTTGGCATAATGGGACTTAGCAGGATCGGTACTGCTACCGCAAAAAAGGCTCTGGGACTTGGATTCAAGGTACAGGCTTATGACCCTTATGTATCTCACTCTGATCTCGATGTGACTTTTGTTGACCTTGATGAATTGCTCAGGACGTCAGATTTTGTATCCATACATACCCCTCTGACAGATGAAACCTATCATATAATCAGTCGCAATGAACTCCGAAAGATGAAAAAAGAAGCATTTCTGATAAATACAGCAAGAGGTGGAATCATTGATGAGTCAGCACTTTACGGGGCATTAAAGGCTGGCATCATCGCAGGAGCCGCCATTGATGTCTTTGAGCATGAGCCACCTTCACCGAATAACCCATTACTCAAATTGGATAACTTCATAGTGACTCCACATTCTTCTTTTTATTCTGAAGATTCAAATAAGCTGTTACAGCTTGAAACCACCCGTGCAGTAGTAGCGGTACTTAAAGGCGGATTACCCCGATCTCTTGTAAACCCTGAAGTGCTTGAAGTAATAAAGGAGAAAGAATGCAAAGAAACAGCAGAGGATGCCTGAGAATTTTAATAATCACGATAGCTGTTATAGTGGCTATTCCCGGATGTGGGCTTCCCGGAGGTAAACGAAAAGAAGTCCCAAAGATAGACATGGTCGTTGATAACCCTTTAGACGTTAAGCGGGCTGATGAGTTTGTCGTGCTGAAAGTCTCTGATCTGAAGGAAATGGCAGCGGATTTCTCTCAGGATACCTTCATTGTTCTTCAGGCTGACTCAAATCAAGAGATCCCTTGCCAGTTGGATGACATAAATAACGACGGCGTAGGCGACGAGATAGCGATGATCATGGATATGGAGCCGAAGGAAAAAAAGAGGATAATGATCCGATATTCTCCAGAATCTCCAGAGAGCAGGACAGTGACACTTGGCCATAAAAAGCGAACTCGTGTTGCTATACATCCAGAATATGAGGGGATCGGATGGGAGTCGGAAATAATCGGATACAGGCTTTATCCTGATCAGCGGAACTCCATAAGCATCTTCGGAAAAGAGAAACCCGGGCTTTCACTGGATAGCTTTGCAAAAAATATGGCATTATCCAATACTAAGGTTGTTCTTGATGGTGGAGAATCCGTAGGATGTGGAGGGTTTGGTCTTTGGTACGAAAATAAGCTGATCAAGCCTGATAAGGATGTACTGAGATATACGAGAGTTGTTGCAGATGGGCCTGTCAGGTCGGTAGCGCAGGTCATTTATGATAGTTGGATTATTGGAGATAAAAGTTTAAGGGTTACTGCTACGTATTCGATATTTGCCGGACAGCGATGGTCTACCGGGAATATTAAAATTGCAAGAGCAGATGGACCCATGAAGATCGCAAGCGGATTAACAAAGTTAAAAAATGCAACACTCACGAAAAACGAGAAAAATGGATTTTTCTATACTTACGGCACACAGTCCAAGTTTAACGATAATCTTGGAATGGCGTTAATCTATCCCACAGAAAGCCTTGATTCCTTTCAGGAAGATAATTCATACCTATCAGTTTTGAATCCGGGTGCAGATAATGATATTACTTACTGGTTTTTATCTGCATGGAGCCGTGGCGATACAGGCGTGAAAAATGCCAGCGAGTTTGCTGATTTAGTCTCCTTCACTGCCGATAAAATAAGGCATCCAATCACTGTAACTATCATGCCAGTTAAGAAGGAGCCACAGCAACCAGCAGGTAAATAAAAGAGAATTTTTGATTATGGAATCACCAAAGACAGTGTTTGGACTTATATGGTGAAGAGTAAGTAGGCATTGGCACACTGTCCCAGATACCGATGCGTAAGATATTGATGTTTTCTATACTATCAAATATATCCTGATGTAACTGTGTTACCATTTACTGGAAGTTTAAAATGCACTTTGTGAACAGATTCATTATTACGTTGTTCTTCGTTTTCACGCTGTTAATGTGCGCAGGCGTCAGCTTTGCACAGGACGAATGGGATAAGCACTATTCCAACCCTATTCTGAATCTGGGAGCTGACGGTTCGTGGGAAAGCAAGGGCGTATCTAATCCTTCGGTGATATTTAATAATTACGAGTATAAAATGTGGTACACCGGCTTTGACGGAGAACACATGCGCATCGGATACGCCAACAGCATTGATGGGGCTAACTGGGTAAAACAGTCATCAAACCCGGTGCTTGAGTTGGGTGCGCCAAAATCATGGGATTCTGTGCACGTTGCGAACCCTTCGGTATTGTTTGACGGCATCATCTACAAGATGTGGTATACAGGTTTTGACGGAGAACACATGCGCATTGGTTACGCCAACAGCGCAGACGGCATTAACTGGGTGAAGTCTTCAGAGAACCCTGTGCTTAATTCAAACAAAAACAGCGACGTATGGTCTCCAAGTGTCGTATTCGACGGCGCTGAATACAAAATGTGGTATACGGGCTTTGATGAACATATGACGATAGGCTTTGCTCGTAGTGCCGATGGCATCCACTGGACGAAAACAAACACACCTGCGATGGACGTGGGGTCATGGGGTTCGTGGGATGATCGGGGAGTCTGGTCTCCGAGCGTATTGCTTGACGGCTTTGAATATCAGATGTGGTACACAGGATGGAACGGCGTCAGCGTTGGGGTCGGTTATGCGACCAGTACGGACGGGGTCAACTGGGTGAAACCATCCGACTGCCCTGTGCTGGATATGGGAACAATCGGAGCGTGGGACTATTACTACGTTAGTAACCCGGCAGTGATCCTGCACGGTGACAGATACAAAATGTGGTACTCTGGATGCTCCAGCGACGAAATATACAAAATCGGGTATGCAATAGGAGCCGTCAGACCTGACATTATAATATCTGAAAGATTTCATGACTTTGACGATACAGATGTCGGGAAATATGCCGACTGGGAATTCACAATATTTAACAAGGGGAACGCTGATCTTCTAGTGAATAGTATTACCTCCGATAATCCCTCCTTTACAATTTTATCGTCCGCTTTCAAAAACGAAATGAAACCACTCGCTGAGTATACGTTTTCATCACCTTACGCTATCCAGTCCCGTAGTAGTTTGAACGTTACAGTAAGATTCACACGGGGCGAAGAGAAATCATACAAGGGCAGTATTATCGTAGCGAGTAATGACCGTAACGAGCCACAGGCTTCCGTTCAACTCTGGATGGGAAGCAAACTTAAATACGTGAGGCAGATACCTGAGCGCTTTGATTCTTTCAACAATGATCTCTCCCCCGGTATGAGAAAAGAGGATGTGCGATACCTTCAGGTAATGCTGGCAGAGGAAGGACCGTGGATTTATCCCGAAAGTGAGATCAACGGCTATTTTGACGATTTCACCAGAAGGGCTGTGATGGAGTTTCAACGTAAGCGCAAGATAAACGATGGAAGATTGGGCTTCGTCGGGGCTGAAACCAGAAAAAAACTAACGGAACTGCTGGCTAAACATAGAAAAGAGACTTACGACAGGGTCGCAATGGTTTACGACGCAGTCATAGGCAACTATAAAGATTTCCTGCCAGACAATTTTCCGCCTGAGTTAGTTCTTGCTATCCCCTCACAGGAAACTGGTCTCTTTTATAACTTTAACAATGAGCTTGTGGAAGTGAGAGAGAACGGCAACAAAGACAACGTTGGTCGTGGGCTTATGCAGATAACATCGTCTGAGTTCGTTGGGGCTGGAGGCAGTAAGGCTGATGAGCGAGTCGTTTACCAGTGTCGTAATCTTCTCGACAGGGGTTCCATTTACAGCTATTATTCCAACTCTCCACAAGGTGTAGAAGCAAATATCAGGGATGGTCTGTACGCACTCAAAACTAAATACAATGCCGCAAATAACTGCAAAGGAAACTGGAAACTAGGGATAACTGATGAAGAGATGCGCTGGATTTCGTCTATACAGCGTTACAATACTTATGGCAAGCTACTTTTCAATATCGAAATGGATTCAAATACTTGTGAAAAACTTAACAATTGCAGTATTCCAGATAGATTGCAATGGGCTTTTGGACTCAACGGCGACTGCGGTTCCCTATCTTCTTCGGCGATTGTCACGCCTGAAGAGCCAAACCGCAGGTGGCGCATACTTGATGATAATCACTTATACATGGTCAGGAGGGACAACAGTATTGCTTACGTTCACCGTGTTGGAGCACCGACGATCTATTTAAAGAATATAGCAGAAAAACTCAGGATATTAAAGCGCCCGGCATTGTTCCCCATGCTTAAAGGCGACAGTTCTGAAAACCTTGCGGACAAACTCGAAGCTGTTTACAACAACAATCAAACTATAACACTCGGCTGTCCCGCTGAACTAAAGATTTATGATTCCAATGGTCGGGCCACAGGGTCGTTGGTTGGTGTTTCAGAGAATTGTCTTGGGGGCAAGAAGCTCAATGGTGGATTTGATCCATCCACCAAAGATGGATCAGAGGAAATTCCGAACTCAATTTACAACAAGGATAGCAAAACAATAGTTTTATTCTTGCCATCCGATTCCTACCGTTACGTGGTTACAGGCACAGGTAATGGAACATACAACCTTAGCATAACGTCCACCAAAGACGGAAAAACAACAGCGTTTAACACCGTTGGTATCCCTATATCATTCGGTTCGGTGCATCAGTATACGGTGGATTGGGATGCCCTTTCCCAAGGAAGGAAGGGAATCATTTTGCAAATAGACTCAGATGGTGATGGTAATTTTGACGAAAACATCATCACCGACACAAAGCTAATCTACGACAAAAGCAATCCGCACTTATAATAACGGTATATCTATTTATTAAAAAAACAATTGTAGGTTGGGTCGAAGCAATGAGACCCAACTATGATAATATTATGTTGGGTTTCGTTCCTCAACCCAACCTACCTTATAAAATAACTAAATACCTTATGGTTTAAATGGCACGCATCAGCGTGCCGCTACGCTATTTTTGATGTAGGGACACGCTGATGCGTGTCCTAAAATAAACATAACACTTAGCTACCTTACTCTTTTTGCTGGAGCATGTCAACAAAACGCCTTAACTCCAATTCAAGACCTGCGGCAACGTCAAGATTTTCGTCAATAACATTTTTCTGTTCCATTGGGTCATTATCTCGGAAATAAAGCTCTGGCGGTCTGCTTCCATCAATGGGCAAAAGGTACGTCCACTCCTTAGTTCGTGCGTACCATTCACGGTTATGATGCCCGCCGAACGCTATGTCACGAACGTGATCAGCTTTCCCTTCGATCAGCGGCATAAGGTTACATCCTCCAAGAACCTGTCTGCTTTGGCGTGTTACAAGGTCTTGAGGGAATATGTTGTCGCTTTTGCTTGACTGATCGGGTTCTGTGAACTTCAGTGTAAGTTTGTCTGATCTAATTCCCAAAGCTTCGAGAATTGTTGGAAGCATATCAACGGTCTGAACTATCGCATCAATCTGTATCCCACGATTCACAAGATCGGACGGTCGGATTATCCAGGGTATATGTATAAGCTCCTCGTAGTTGCGGGGCCGTGCTTTGCGGATGAATCCATGCTCTCCAAATGGTTCGCCGTGATCTGTTGTGTGCATGATTAGAGTGTTATCATCTATGCCTGAATCCTTAATCGCATCAAGAAGCACTCCGACCCATTTATCTACAAAAGTCACTTCCCCGGCGTAAAGGTCTTTCGTGTGCTGAACTTCCTCCGGCGTCATGTAGCCTTCAACGTCACCGGGAACAGGATCAACCAGATCGGGACCTTTATAATCCTTGTCTGCATACATGCGGTTATATGGCGATGGCGGGTCCCACGGCTCATGCGGATCGAAAAGGTCAACCCACAGGAAAAGCCTGTCTTTCTGTTTCTTGGTGACGTATTCAAGCCAGTGTATCGCCTCTTTGACTGTTCGGGCTACGCAGTAATCCTCTTCAGTCTTACGTATTGTGCAGTTCTTTAGATACTGCTCAAAATGTTCTTTCCAGATTGCATCACCTTCACGACCTTCACCGCCGCGCATACGATGTATAGGCGACTCATCAGCGTTGACTTTAATTTTCGGATCAACTATCCAAGGATCATACTCCTGACCACGAACAAACACCGTAGTATCAAACCCACGACCGCAGTTGTAGACAGGCTTGTGCGTATGATATACGTCAGTAATCAAGGCTGAAGTATACCCACGATCCCATAGTATTTCAGCCAGTAGGTAATCATCCGCTGTAAAAGGCTGCCATCCAGCTTCGTGGAAGTGGTATTTGCCTGTCCACCAGCCACGACGTGTCGGCATTGTCGGCAGGTTTTCGCTGTAAGCTCTTGTGAACTTCACACCTTCACCAGCAAGCCGATCAATATTTGGAGTCTTAACGTAAGAGCCATAGCATCCTACGTGATCTACCCTGAGACTATCTGTTACGATCACAATGACGTTCACAACCAACCTCCTGTGATTTCAGAATTATCTTTAACGAATATGTGAAAAACTTTATGCGGATTTCTTTACAGAATCCTGAACATTCTTGGGATTGACACGCCTCAACTTAAGATTGTGTTCCTGAATATACTTTTCAGATTCTTCTCTGACTTTTCTAACCCTTTCTTCAATACTTAAATCTTTCTCTTCTTCATAGATTTTTTCTCTTATCTTATGTAATTCCTGCATTACTTTGGATTCTTTCATAACTCAAACTCTTTCATTTTATGTCCCATGATGATTTATTCATCTTGTAATAATTGTCACACCTGTATTCTAACAGCATAGGATTCTAAAGTCAAGACACCGTTCAGAAAACTTACTCGATAACCGTCCTGAAAACAATGGTTCTTCCGGGCATCCTGTACCGCTCTATCTCCTCGTATTGACCATTAAGTACGTTATCAACTGCCAATGACAATGTAACCCGCTTTGATAGGTTACAGGATAGTTTTGCGTTCACAACGTAAAAAGCCTTTGGCGCATCAGTGGGATGAAACATAGCTTCCTCGACTTTGCTCACGTATCGGAGAGACGTACCGATCCTGAAACGAGAATATTGGTAATCAAGTGCAGTATAAGCGGAATGTTTGGGCTTGTAGGGAAGCGTATCGTCGGTTCTGCCTTTCGTTTTGTCTCTGGCGTCAATATAGGTGTAGTTCGCAACAGCAGATAACCCTTTCCATGAAAAGCTAATGCCTGTTTCTGCACCCCTTATCACTGAACGGCTGAGGTTGGATACCTGATATACATTCTCATCTAATCGCTTCCAGAATATCATATCCGTGTAATCGTAGATAAACACTGACGTGTCGGTTTCCAGAAGATAAAACAGCTTATGTTTAGCGCCAATCTCAGAATACAATCGCAGTTTTTCTGATTTAAGGTTCGGATTTTCCTTGAAATCTAAACCTGAATTAATCTCTTCTTTCATATATATCTCTGCAAGAGAAGGTGACCTGAACGCCTGGCCAGCAGAGAAACGAAGCGTTGTATTGTCGTTGACTTGATATGATAGTCCAATCTTAGGGCTTAATTGTCCCTCGCTTTTATTTTCTTCTACGTGCCGATAGTCATATCTTGCGCCTAGCATAACCGAGAAATTGTCGCTGACAGATATTCTATCCAGCGCAAAAGCACCCGATGTTTCTGCCTGATGTTTACCAAACATAATGTCTGGCGGGTGAGAATCAACCATGTCTATCTGGTCATCCAAACCTGCTATAATATAGTTTTTATTGACATGAGAGAATTCCATCTGCAAGAGCGCACCAGTTTTTCTCGCATTGGAATCTGTAAAAAAGCCATAAGGGCGGTCATCCCCTGCCATATTATTCGGATTGAATAACGATTTAGAGTAGTTTTGAGAGGAATATAAATTTGCAGAAAGCCTTAACTTCGATCCGATGGGCGATTTCAGGAAAATATCAAAATCCCAGATGTGCTTTTCCTGCTTATCATTTATTTTTTCATGAGCGATATTTAATGGGTGAACGTAAGGCGATTCGTTATCAATCAGCCAGGGATATGGATAGCCTCGCTCAAGGGATGTTCCACTCAAAGACATGCCCAGTTTCAGATTCTTTGGGTTAGCGTATTGGATTTTTCCATAGACATTGTATAAAGAAAAATTCGTGTTCTGTCGGTATCCATCAGAAGATTTCCGACTAAGATCAATCAAATAACCCAGATTGTTAAAGCTATTTGAATGTGTCACACCAATATCACCAAAATAGCTTCTCCTATCTGTATATTTCATCCATTGGGGTGGTTTTTCGTAAAATCCAGCCCCTGTGTTGATCCTCGTATGGCTGAATTCAGTCGGGGATTTGGTTATAAGGTTGACGACTCCACCCATAGCATTAGAGCCATAAAGAGGTGACAACGCCCCTTTTACCACTTCAACTCTCTGGACAACGTCCATCGGAAGTAAACCCCAATTTGCACCGCCTGTATCGGCTGTAATTGCGGGACGTCCATCTATTAAGAGCAAAACCCTATTCCCAACTCCACCGCCAAGCATCTCAGACGAACCACGTATGCTCATGGAGTTTGTCGCAGTTCCAGCAGATCGGTTTATCGTTATGCCGGGAATTGACTCCAATACCTGATCGAAAGTATTGATATTCTTTTTGGCTATGTCATCCGCAGATATGATATTAACCGTAGCGGCGGAACTTTTACTGGTCTGCTCAGTCCTTTCAGCACTAACGACAATCTCAGGTATTTCAATGACATCTGCGTATACGGGCAGGGCTAAATACACAAATAGAATTGCCAGAAAGATAAGATTCAAATTAATGTGGTTCATGAATGATGGTATTATGATTATATTAGCGATAGAGTTTTTCATACTTAAAATAGAACGCTGATTTATTTATCCGCGAAAATCCGTTAAATCCGCGTTCTATTCCTTTTTAATTGAAAAAGTCGTATTATGGACTATCTTTTACTGTGCAGGCGGGGTAATTGCTGAATAATCTGCTGTAATGTCTATTCCTGTAACTTCAGGTTTTTCTTTGCTGACGGTAAAAGAATCAGGTTCCATATCTTTAGGCGCCTTAAAGCCATACATACCAAGTATTGTTTGGGACGTTCCGGGCTGTGCATCCGGTGCTTTATAGCCCACAGCCGCCAGTTTGTACGTGCCAAAAGTGACGCCAGATATTTTGTATAGGGCTTGCCCTGTGGTTTTTGTAAGATAGTCGGAATAAAAATCAGGTGGCCCAGCAGGACGTCCGTTTTCATCGAGTTTGGAAAAGATAGATACATCAACTTTTACGTCCCAGGCAGGTGGCGTACCTACAAAGGTCACAACACCAGATACAGTTCCAGTAGTAACTGCTGGTGTTACTTCGTTGTCATCCCCACAACCGACTATTAAAAACATCGTAAACACTATAAAAACAGTAATATTTATATATCGCATTTTATATGTTCTCCTCATAATGAATGTCTTGACCAGAGAAGCCGAGTTTGTAATCTGTTTCACGTGAGTCATCTCCTTTGTTGTGATACTAAGTTTTGAATTTCTATATATTATAATAACACTTTTGAAGAATTTAGTCACGGATTAAACACGGATGCAAGATATTGTAGAGTGGGCATTGCCCATCCTACGCTACAAAAAGGAAAGAATCATAATTATTTGCATGCTTAACTATTTTGTTGAACAATCCCTCCAAACGTGATAGTATATGCTCGATCATAAAGCAACAAATTTTAAGCAAGTTTAAAATAACATTAAATTTTCACTTAAATTGGTAGTAGCATCCCTTTAAGGTGCGATAAATAACGCAGACTGATGAAGTTTAAGAAAATAATCGGGTAATGAAACTTAGTGACGTTTTACATATATTGTGGCATTTTAAATCCCCCTTCCTCCCTTTTGAAAGGTTGATAGGGATAGGTTTTTTATTTTTAGCCATTTTCTCATGGATAAGGTCTAATCCAATTTTTTTGCTGTGAAAAAGTTGTAAAACATACCAAAACAATTTGTTTTTAATGGAAGAACGGAGGCAGACATGCGCGGAGTTGTATTATTAGGCGATAGGGAATGTTGCGTGAAGGAATTTTCTGATCCGATACCGAATCCCGGTGAGGTTAGAGTCAAAATGATAGCTTCAGGTATATGCGGCAGTGACCTTCACCTTTACCGTATGAACAAAGAGCAAGCCAAAGGTCGTGGCGATAGAATTCCCGGTCACGAGCCTTGTGGGATCGTGGATATGGTCGGGCATGGAGTAAAGAAGGTTAAGGAAGGCGATAGAGTTACCGTATATCATTATCTTGGCTGCGGGCATTGCGAATACTGCGCTTCGGGGAATCTGATGTGGTGCAGGGAAGCTAGAGGTTATGGGGGGCCTGTTGATGGCTCTCATGCAGATTACGTCATCGCTGATGAAAGGAACTGCGTACCGATGCCAGATTCCATCAGTTTTATTGACGGTGCATTTATAGCCTGCCCGGGTGGAACTGCGTTCTCATCAATGCGAAAGCTGGACGTTAAAGCGGGTAATAACGTGGCAGTTTTCGGGCTGGGCCCGGTAGGGCTTAGCGGGGTCGCTCTGGCGAAAGCTATGGGTGGAAAAGTTATAGGCGTTGATGTTCTTGATCTTCGGCTGGAACTTGCGGAAAAGATGGGCGCGGACGCCGTTGTAATCGCTCAAAAAGAGGACGTGGTTGGTACAGTCCGAAAATTCACGAACGGAAAAGGCGTATCCTTAGCGTTTGAGGCGTCAGGAAGCACCAAAGGCAGGACAGACATCGTTAATTCCCTGTGTCGAGGAGGGAAAGCTGTTTTCGTCGGTGTCGGAAGCAACGAGAACGTTATCAACCCATCCCAAATAATAGGCTCACAACTGACATTGATGGGTTCTTTTGTGTTACCGCTCTGGTTGACATGGGAGATGGTAAGTTTTCTTGCCAGCCAAGGAGTTTCTTTTGAGGGTGCTGTAACGCACAAATTCTCTATAGATGATGCTCCGGAGGCTTATAAAATCTTCGATGAGGGCAAGACTGGAAAAGCCATCTTTGAATGGGATTTGTAATGCTAAAGTTTTTAGATGATTCAACCGATATAAAAAGGTGGTGGGGGTATTGTCGGCTAATTAACGCATAAAGGCGGGTAAATCCGAATGGAAGAAAACAGAAATAACCGTATATTGATAGTTGATGATCAGGAAGAGATACACGAGGACTTTGAAGAGATGCTGAATCCTGCTTCAAAATACTCGGTGCCGGACGATTTAGCTTCTGCCTTTGGTTCTGAGGTAGATGATGGTGCTTTCCTTCCAGAGTTTGAGCTTATTCATGCCAGAAGCGGCCAAGAAGCTTATGAGATCGCAAAAAAGTCAATAGACGATGGCAACCCAATCGCAGTTATATACATGGATGTGAGAATGCCTCCGGGTTGGGATGGCATCGAAGCAACACGCAGGATACGAGAGATTGATAAGGACGTTGAAGTCGTAATAATGACCGCCTACAACAACAAACCCTTATCGGATATTGTTCGCAGTATAGAACTGCTCCATAAACTGCTCTACATCAGAAAACCATTTGCGCGTGAGGAGGTTCAGCAGATTACGATCTCTCTCGTTGAAAAGTGGAACGTTGAAAAAGAGTTGGCAGAAAAAAACCGCCAACTTCAAATCAGTGAACAAATGCTCAGAGAAGAGCTTAAAGATGCACTGGCAAAGATGCTTAATGGTTTCCTGCCGATATGCGCAGAATGTAAGAAAATACGTGATGATTATGGTATTTGGAACCAGATTGATGCTTATATACAAAAGCACACTGGCACAAAATTTACGTATAGCATCTGTCCCGAATGTAGAGAGAAACTCTACCCCGAGTTATACGAAAACTATTCCAAATCTAAAAAATTGGCAATTATACAGGAAAATGAAAAGACTTGACGTATTCCCACGAATGAAATTTTAGAGATTTTTCGCTTCGCTCAAAATGACACTTCACGTTCCGCCGATCTCGTTCCGCCGAGTGACGGAAGAAAAGAGCAACGGAAGAATTGTCACCCTGAATGAAGCGAAGGGTCTATTAGTGCTTTACACATCATAAGTGAGAAACTCGTATCAGTAATCCTTTCTTCCCACGTATAATTTACGGTTCTTTAGTGGCAAACTGACATGAATTCCATCCTGTCTTTGAGACTCAACAAAGCCGAATATCATCTCCTGACTGCGACATGCGAGACGAATGTTCCCCTGAGTTTCCCTGTCATTCTCAACTGCATCAACTAAGTCCTCTATGCACTTGACAGTTCCGCTGTCTATTTCCACGTGAGGGAAAGGAAATTCAGCCACTATACCCCATTTACCTTCAGCTTTCCACAACTGTGCGCCTATACCGTTGTTCAGTGTGCGCAATCTACCTTTGGTTCCGATAACCTCGAATTCATAAACTCCGCCAGCTACCATGTACCCGTGAACCCCGTTTTTGAATTTAACGTAACCACAGGTTATGCCGGGGTCTGCATACAGATTATCACCTTCCCAATCGCTTTCACTGGCACCGACTGTTCCCTGTACGAAATCTATCTCTGGATCGCCAGCCAAAAACATAATCATATCCGAAGTATGAGTATGTGTCCACTGCGCCGCACCGGCACCACATTCAGCAATCACGCACTGGACGTCACCTATCTCACCACACTGGATCAATTCCTTCATCTTGTGGTAGATACTTGAATACCTGCGCTGAGTGCCATAGTTGAATTTTACGTTGTATTTTTTACAGGCGTCAAGCATGGAATCTGCTTCTTCCATTGAGCAACAAAGAGGCTTTTCGCAGTATATGCCCTTAACACCATGTTCAGCCGCAAACACCGTTATCTCAGCGTGTGGGCCCGGGCGTGTTGCTATGCTGACAATATCGGGTTTTTCTTTCTCGATCATCTCATGGTAGTCGATATAACCGTATGGCACGTTGTAGCGTTTTTGAGTAGACTCCACTTTCTCTTTAACCGTGTCGGATACAGCGACAAGATCAGTCTCCTTCACAGCCACGTATCCAGCGGCGTGTGAGTACGGAAGCCACAACTCGCTGTGTGGGTGATCTTTAACCTCGTCATCAATGGTAGTTCCCATTCTTCCACAGCCGACCAGACAGACTCTATATTTCTTTACCATATTAGTTATCTCCTTTCGCATGTTGTATTATATCCATACTTAAATACACTATGGCATAAATCCTCAACGAATTACAGGTAGGTTAGGTTGAGGAACGAAACCCAACTAAAAGTCTCTAACCAGGTGAGAGTTTAAGGCTATCACATTATATTCCTGATTGCAAGGGTCATGTTTTGTCATTGTAATTATCCTATTCTGGGATATATTATCTTAATTCTGAGATTTTGTAAAATTAAACAGCCCTGATTGGTATTAATCCATCTTGACAAGTCTAATCCATATCGCTATCATAAGTTGAACTTATCGAGTTGATTTGTAAATACGGAGTTCGCTTGTGAGATGAAAGGAGAATTTATCTTATGAAAGTTGGAATTAGCCATTTAATTGATGGAGGAAAAAAGCTGGATACCTTTTTCAAGGAATCCGCAGATGCTGGATACGAGGTAGTTGAGCTTTGCATCAGGCGTGAAGGTGAACTTACGCCAAATGTAAATTTCGGAACGTTAAAAAGCATTCGGAAATCGGCGGAGGACCTTGGCCTAACTATTGACTCTGTATGTCACAGCCATTGCACAGGGAATCTGCTTGCAGGCGGGGAATCTCAACAGAGAGCTATCGAAGAAACCAAAATTGGTCTCCAGATTGCTTCTGAACTTGGCGCATACTGCACGCTACACACACTTGGTGGTCTAAGCCACGATTTGTATTACGACGTAGCGTATAGCAATGGAGTCGAAGCACTGAAGGCATTGGCTCCCACTGCTGAAAGCCTGAATGTGGCGATAGCTGTGGAATTCGTCTGGAATGGCTTCCTGTTCAGCCCTCTTGAGATGAGGAACTTTCTGCGTGAGGTAGGAAGCGATGCTGTTGGATTTTATTTCGATCCCGGCAATATGGCTGTCTTTCAGTTCCCTCATCACTGGGTTCACGTACTGGGGTCACTCATCAAGATGATGCATACGAAAGACTGGAAGGGACATGCTCTCAATGGCACGTGGACTCCCTTACTTGAGGGTGAAGTTGACTTTCCAGCAGTCATGCGTGAACTGACTGCCTGTGGATATAATAGACCTTTGATCAGTGAAGTAGATGCTGGTCTGGCACCTTTTAAAGTTACAGCCGAATCTATACGCAAGATCATTAAGATGGCAGAAGCGTAATGAAGGATGAAGGATGAAGGATGAAAATCAATTTCAATATTCATCCCTCATCCTTCAGAGTGGAGATTATATACATGTTAAAGATGAACCCGCCAATGGTTATTGTGCATGAGAAAGTATATGAAAGTGAACTCACCAGAAATCGTCTCGATAGAATGATGGCGAATATCGAAACCAATAATGTTCAAATTGTAGACGACTCTCGTTTTAATGAGATCATAAAGACAAGCGGATTGCTAAGTCATGGCGCAAAACGCACCGGTGAAATAAAGCGGAAACTTGACCCGACTATCATCTTTAACACCTTTAGATTTGCTTCAAATGAGGAAAACAGAAATCTGGCTCAAAAGTATCCAGCACTCTCTTGGTACAATTTCCTTGGCGATGGGCATTGGACTTTCAGGAATAAAGCGGCATATACGAATCACGTCTGCAAATCAGCTTACGAGATACATTCCGCATGGGGTTGTTATCATGCCTGCGATTATTGCCACGTAAAAGATTTTCTTAACGTAATGCTGAATCTTGAGGAATTTGTTGAGCATCTTGATACGCTTGTGAAGCGTGAAGCATGGCAAAAACTATATAAATATGACAACCAAACTGATACGATCTGTCTTGAGCCAGAATATGGTGCTTCGGAACTCCTTGTGGAATACTTTGCACAACAGGATGATAAATACCTGATGCTTTATACAAAGAGCAACAACATAGATCATCTTTTGGATCTGAATCACAATGGACGCACAATAATAAACTGGACGCTTTCATGTGATACCGTATCAAAGCAGATCGAAAAAAAGGCACCTACTATGGATGAAAGGATAGATGCGGCGTTGAAATGTCAGGAAGCGGGTTATACTGTTCGGTTCAGGTTTTCTCCCATAATTCCCATCAAAAACTGGCAAGCTGAAAACGTGGAGATGATAGATAAGCTATTTGCAAAAGTTAAGCCTGACCTGATCACTATGGACGTATTGGGGTGGATGACCGCACAGCAGATTAAAAATTCAATGGATTTAACGCTTTTTGATGATGAATACAGGGAATTAGTTGAAAGTTTAGCAGAAAAAGGCGCAGTAAATGACGTAAAACAGATAATACCTCACAATGAGCGGTTGAAGATTTATCGCTTTTTCTTAAAAGAGCTAAGGAGAGCAAGTAGCAAAACGCCCGTTGCTATCTGTATGGAAACTAATGAAATGTGGGCTGAGTTTTCTGATGAATTGGGTATGCGGAAGGATAACTACGTTTGTTGTTGTGGACCTGAATCAGTTCCCGGACACCCAATGCTAGTCAATTACAAATCCTTAGCTTTATCTATATAAATGTCCCTGTCTTGCATCCTGTCTGATCTTGCTCACAAATTCAAATCCTTTGACGGTTTCATTCGGAATGTGCCCATGCTCAACACTTTTCGGTGTCACTATCAGGTCGTAAGGTCCAATCTCATACTCTTTTTTTGTTCCATCGGGTAATCTTAAAGTCACAGTCGTTGAGCCTTCAGTGAATAACCAATACTCGTCAAAATCATGGTAATGCAGTTCCGTCGGTTGTTCTGGAGGAACGGTAAATGCGTGAATAGAAGCAATGTTTACTTCGTCAAGTATTCCTGCAATTTCACCGGGAATATGTTCTCCTTTACCCAGTCGAATGACGCACAAATCCGTTTTTAATGACATTATAATATCCTCCTTATTTCAGGAATACCTTAGCATGGCTTACTCACTCCAAATAATTTTCATTCACGACTGAAGCTATGGAATAACCCAATACGGCTCAGGGGCATCCTTCCATTCAGGCATACTTAGTCCTGTGGGATCATAGACAATATTACCAGCCCTTATAGTCATAACGCACTCCAATTTTTGATTACCGATCATTTTTGCCCCACCACAATCTGTGAATCCGAATCTCCCGCTGAGGTGCCGTAATACTGCAACATCAGCCTCACTATTCACACTTAGCGTTCCCAACTCAGGATGTCCTATCTCTTTGGCAGGTGTTACGGTTGATCTCATAATGATTTCCTGAAGTGGTATGCCTATACTCAGGCACTTTGACATTACATTAACCATGTTGACTACAGGCCCGTTTATGTTGCCCATGTGAAGGTCTGTGCTTATGGAATCAGGATGGAACCCGCCTTTTATCGCAGGCACTGCATTACGGAGCCAGAAACTTCCGGCACCATGTCCCAGATCAAATATGATGCCTTTTTCTCTGGCTTCAAACATGTAGTCATATACCTTGCTATCTTTATCCACTAAGGGAAATGGACGACCGAAAACGTGAGTGTGAATATCGCCGGGACGGAGTTTTTTTAGTATCAAGTCTTGATAGGATCGTTCTGGTGGGCGTGGCCAGAAGTCAACCATTATTGGCTTTCCACAAAGCTCACCGGCTTCTAGTGCGCTGTCAATAGATACCCAGGGTGGATGCTCTGAATCCCATGGCTGACTCACCCAGTAATGAGCCGCTTTGATACCAACAATAACGTCAGTATATGCCTCTGCGATTGCGGCGACTGTTTTGGGGTGCATTTCTTTAGGATTTTGTTCGGTAGATTGAAGAACCATACCACCGCTTGCGATGTTTATGTACGCCAAAATTCGTGTTTTGGAAGTATCAATACAACGCTCTTTGAAATCAATGAAATGCCTCCAACCAGCAGTTCCAGCATCTACGGTTGTTGTCACTCCAGAAGACAGCAGATGAGCGTCAGGAACCATGCTCTCTATGTAGCCATCGTTTGACCTAAATCTGTAAACGTGGGTATGAATGTCCAGAAGTCCGGGAGTGACGTAATATCCAGAAACATCCAATATTTTAGTCGCTTCATTAGATGGAATATTCAAAGCAACTCGCTTGATTTTACGTTCTTTGATAGCGACATCCATTTTTCCATCTATATTATTTGCGGGATCAATGACGTATCCACCTTTTAATATCAGATCATAAGGACTTTCGGAACCTAATTCACCTGATGCCATTTTAATATCCTCCTGGAACTACCGAGGCACTGTAAAAAATTTAAACACTAAGACACGAAGAACACTAAGAACACTAAGAACACAAAGATTTTTGATTCCCTCTCTTTTTTATTTTCATTTTATTTTTGATAATGCCACTGCTGATAAAGTTTTTTGTTTTTTCCTGATTCTACGAGAACATTATAACAACCCCAGTATGGACTTATCAACAATTTTATCTCTCTATAACAAGCTCTTTACCAGACTCCTCAAATGCAGAAATGTAGCCTGTATAGATGACATTAACCAGATCAACGGCTATGTCAATATTCATTTTGGGTTCGATGATTTTTCCTTCTTTCCTTGAAACAACACATTCAACGAAGTTCTGAAATTCCGCAAGCTGACCCTGAGCATAAGCCTGATCCGGTGATGGATAAGATACACCTGCATCAGTTTCAAGCTTTTCGTGAAGTTCCTCTGAGATAAATGTTCCCGGTATTGGGTTATACATTGTCACGAAATTGTTGGGAGTCATGTTTATAGTGAAGTTCTGTTCAGACGTCTGTATGTGCATGTAATTCAGCACGCCGCCTGTGTTGAACTCGTGAGCGGCGGTCCATGATGCGCCTCGATTCCATAAGCATATAGTATCTGACTGCCAGCTTTTTTGATATTGTCAATTACAACGTCCACGCCCGGAGCGTATCCCCAATTCTCAGCATAACCGAACATCACGCCATTAGCCTGTATCGCTTTCTTTATCGCTAAGGCTTGTTTCATGGCTTCATCGTGCATGATGTGTTTCGAGACGGTTTCACCTATTGGCACGTTTTCAAACTCTTTGCCGGGAGCATAGCCAGTGAACATTTTTTCAACGATGACGTGCTTTCCAGCGTTTGCTGACTGAATGGCTGTTGGGGCGTGCATGAATGGTGGCAGGCAAACGTCAACAACGTCTATCTGAGAACCCAACGGTGAATCCAGAAGCTCATCAAGGCTCTGGAAATGATTCTCAACCCCATATTTATTCATGATCTTTTCTGCACGAGGTTTTGAGCGATTCACGATTGCTATAACTTCTACGTCATAGCCTTTCAGCCTGACGTTCAACCAGCCTTTTGTGTGAAAATCGCCAGCAAATCCTGCCCCACAAACTGCAACACGTATACTATTCCGCATTAGTATCTCCTATATTTTACAAACCATCGCTGATTTCATTATAAAGTGGCCCAACTTTTTAAGTTGGCTGATGCGTAATATTTCATTAGTAATTGTTTTTAACATGCCGAACAAGGCAAGGGAGTACCAAAACGAAGAAGCTAATAATTTTAATCAGTTTTTAGCTTTAATTGTCATATTTCCCTCAACTGTCTTTGCTTTGAATGTATATTCAACGCCTGTCCATGCGGATTTTGTAAACCTGAGTTGGAAGATTAATCCTTCAGGAACAGCAGATATTGGACGTTTATACTATGGAGTTAATGTATTACTGTCTTGTAGGTAAACTCAACTGGCAGGTCGCTTCGCCTAAGCTTCACAATGTGATAGGGATACGTCATAACGTCAAGTAGCATACCTTTTAGATCGTTGGTTTCGGTCACAGTAACTTCGATCTTGTCTTTTGATTCAGTGATATTGCTTATCTCAGTATAAAACCCACTGCTCGGAAACTCACCACGGAAAATTGCTATGACCATATCGGTCTTGAAATCCACTTCTGGAACATGGGGTATCTGGTCGAGATTGCTCGTGTGCAGATTCCAGACTTTTTCCCATTCAGCTTGATCTTTTATGACAAGGCTGGCACGCTTGTGGTATCCGCTTTGGGTTCCCTTATCTATGGTCTCAAATTCGGGTGATTGTTTCACGTCTTCAATATTGATGCGCACTGAATTTGCAAATACTTCAGGTTCAGATGAGATCAGAGCTTCTAGTTTATACGTTCCTGATTCCACCTGTCTGGATTCGCTGTCTTTTTGATCCCACTTAAAGACGTAGGTTTTCCTTTCATAAGGGTCCAACTTCATGAACCAGAGTGCTTCGGTGAAGAATTTACCCTCTGACCATCTCCATACTTCTTTATCTTCGGGAAGTTTCTTTACGATGAAATCATAGGTCTGTCCGTCATTAAACCCCAGATTCACCGACTCATCTGACCTGTTCTGCAGAACGAGCGTCATCTCGATCTCTTCGCCGACACTGTACGTTCTCTTATTAGCTGACAGAGTAGCTATAACGTCGTTCATTGTTGGGCCAATGAAATCACGGAAGCATCCCTGGATTAGCAGTATAAAGGCAAGGATTACCATTACTGACAACGGAAGTATTATTTTTAGATTAGATTTCCTGACAAAGTTAAACTTTTTTTGCATTTTCGCATTCGATAATGAGTTCGCTCAGTTCGATATTTGCAGCGTTCTGAGCGAAATAATAGGCATCTGATCAGGCTTTTAAGGATTCAGCGGGTTATAAAGCAACCCTCTGAATCCCATTCCTTTGACTCACTTTTTCAATTCCCCCCAGGTTGTGGTAATCATTCCTTGTGGAGAAACAGCGATTGTAGTTTCAGAAAATATCAAATCCGACATGGGAGTAGCCAGTTTTCCGAAAACGATTGCGCGTGAAGCCCAACCGATCCAGCCGCCCTGACAGTCGCAAGAATCTGATTCGTTCATAACGAATGACCAACCAATGCTCTTACCCGCTATGAGTTTTGCAGGAGCAATGTCCCCTGCGGGAACTCGAATCTCATAATTGGTCATCTTTGTCGCCTCATCCCGCAGAACCACATATTCTGAATTTTCACCTTTAGTAGCAGGATTTGTAGCCCATCTCCAAACAGACGGTTTCCCTCCACCTAATGCGTATCCATATTCATATACATTGCTGGCGTGAGTTACCTTTTCGCCTGTTGGATCAATAGAAAACTGAACACCATCACCAGCGTATATAGTATCGCCGGCTTTCGTATTCTGATGGGTATCGTCTTTAGCAGCGAAGGCAACGTAAAGGTTGTCCTTATCCCAAACAACCCACCACGTAACGCTAAGGTCGCTATCACCGTTGTAACCTTCGCCAAGCGCTTCCCAGAAGTCTTTTCCAAGGAAAGTTCCCTTAACGAGGTTCCAATCGTTCAATTTACCATCAATCGTTATTTTGAACCTTCCTACATTTAATGCTTCATAAGCACATTCTGGCAAATTACCATCTTGTGTACAATTTTCTAGACCAGCGATGCTGGTATTTGCTATTATTACGCAAGATATTATTACTAAAATGCAAATACTTTTCCTGAACATCGTTATATTACCCCCCTCCTAGCTTATACCTATCAGAGAACTATATCAAAGAGTAAGGGCGAACATTTGCAAGCAAATACTTCGCCCTTACATTGGAATTCGCTCTGTGAAAGTGCGAATGTAAAGCAATCAATATGCTACTTTTTGATACTTCCCCAAGTGGTTGTAAGCTTGCCGCCAGAACTGACAGCGCTAGCTAGATCAGCGGAAAGGGTCAAATCATTTAAGTTAGGAGCAGTTTTACCATAGACAATAGCGTGTGAACCCCATCCGACCCATCCACCTTGTCCACCAGACGCATCATTTTCATTGACTATCACCGAAAAACCAAGAACCTTGCCAGCGGCAAGCACAGCAGGGGCTATATCTCCAACGGGAACATCAACTTCATAAGTTGTAGTACCAGCCGCATCATCTCTGACTATGGCATACGTTGAAGTCTCACCTGCTGAGGCGGGGTTTACAGACCAACGAAAGACCGAAGGCTTTGTCGTTAAAGCATAACCGTATTCGTAGACCCAGTTGCCATAATCTTTCTTAGCATTTGTGGGGTCAATCGAAAATTGAACTCCATCACCGTTCCAGATTCCATCGCCCGATCCAGCGTTCCCATGTTTTTCATCTTTAACAAGGCAGGCAAAGTAGAAATCGCTGTCATCCCATGCGGCATACCACGTAGCACTCAGATCAGCATCGCTTTCCCACGTTTCAACTCCCAATGTTTCCCAGTCTTTGTATACATCATGGGCATCTACCTGACCAGTTACAGTTAGAGAACCAGTCAGGAAGAGCCCCGGGACATTAGACCATTCATTCAGTTTACCGTCAATGACGGGTGGAGTAGCAAATTTAGGCGCATTATAATTCTCTACCGCCATAGTGATACCAGCAAATAAAGTGATTAATACAACAGCCAATAGAGCCATGAATGTGTAACGTTTCATTGTCTTCCTCCTATAGAAGAACTTTTGGTTACTTTGGTATTTGGGAGAAGCAGAATCTCTGATCTTTCTATATCACCCCCCTGTCTTTATGAAATTGGCGGTTACACCGCAGAACGTAAAGTATATTTAGACACCGGAAAAGTTAAAATCAATGCTCTGGATAAAACTAAACACCATGTCAAACCCGTTATTATCCACACCAACGGCAAAAATTGAAACTCGGTAGCTTTATATGTAGTTCTAAAATTTCTCTATCTGTATATTACCACACTTTCTCTTTTGAGTCAAGTAAGAACACAGCAGAATATCATTATCCAGAAAAAGCTATTATTCTAAACTTAATTGCTCTGCCCACTTCAGGAGTTCGTCGGATTGCTTTTTTTCACCAGCTTTTGAAAATTTTTCAGCCAAAGTTTTGCATCCCTCGCTTAATATTAGACGTATATCCCTGTCTTTTGGTTGAAGGTTTAATGCTGATTTTAACGTCTGCTTGGCTTTCACCAGATCAGTTTCTTGTGAATACGAATTGGCAATACTTAAACGCACTCTTGCAAGTTGATCTTTGAATTCTTGCGAATTAGGATGACGCAAAAGAGAATTTTTCAGCTTCGACTCCATACTGAGTAGATTCCGTTTGGCAGTCTTATCATTTGGTTCAGCTTTCAGTACCATATCAATCACATTCACTGCCTCAATATACATACCTTTCATGATATATACGTAAGCGATATTATCTCGCAAAAAAGGCGTTATCAGATTTTCAGGCAATGAATTTAGACATTCCAACGCCATGTCATATTCTTTGGACTGAATGTATGTATCAGCTTGCTGAACCCTCAGATTCACTATGATCTTTTTGGCATTATCATTTGTGGGATCGAGTTTTAAGGCTGTGTTGACGTATTGAACAGCTTTATCTGATTCTCCAAGTCTTTCATAAATGATGGCAAGGAATACGTGAATGTCGGAACTGTCTGAATTATGCTCCAGTGCCTTATTAAACTCCCTTAGCGCATCTTTATAAGCTCTGGATTCAAGTAACTGAATTCCCCATCTTTGATGAGCAATGGAAAGGTTGTCCCTTATGTCCTTTGAATTTTGATCGATCTGGAAGGCACATTCCAGCGATTTGACTGCCTCTTCGTGATTTCCAAGCCGTGAATACACCGCTCCGAGATTGTTGTAGCCATCCCTGCTGTTTGGCTCACGTTTCAGGAACTCAAGATATGTGCTAACCGCCTCTGAATCTTTTCCATCACTTACAAATTGCAAAGCCTGATTCCAGTATAGCGCTGATAGGTTTCTTTTGGTGCTATCTATGTCTGGCGCAAGCTCTACAGCCTTCTTGTATGCCTTAATTGCCTCATCCCAGCGATTTGATTTTGCGTAGTTCACGCCCATATTATTGTAACACGATGCCATGTTGTTTTTTATGGAAGTATAGCCCGGGTTTATTCGAATAGCCAGACTGAATTTTTCCAGTGCCTCATCAAATCGTCCTGTCTCACTGTATGCTGTGCCAAGTGCATTAAGAATCTCAGGACTATCGGGAAATGTCTTGAGTCCATCCAGCAGTAGCTCAATCGCTTCATTGTATTTCTTATTGTTAATAAATTCGTTTCCTTTGTTCAGATAAATTCTGTAGAGATTTCGTTTGGCTGGTTCGTAAATTCTATCTAATTGCAAAGCGTTCTTGAAATTTTCTATGGCACGATTAACGTCATCATGCTCGTAATACGAGGCGCCAATAACGTTATAAATCATAGCAGATGGACTGGATTGGGCGAGTGAGAGATATTCTGAAATGGCGGACTGTTCCTGCCCGATAGCTTTATAAGCCGATGCCAGAGCGATGTGCGCTCTGTAATATTGCGGGTTCAGGGCAAGGCATTTTTTCAATGATTCTATGGCTGTAGCATACCCTCCTTTATCTAAATATACCGTGCCAAGAAGGTAATACAAACCAGCATTAGTAGGATCCGATTCCAGATCCTCCTTGATCGCTGAAATAGATTGGGTGTGAAGCGGGTAGTTATTCTCGTGGAAATATACTGATTTGAGAGTGATTATATCATTTACTGTTGGGTGCAGGACGTTGGATGCGTAATACATGGAGTCGTCTTTGTTTTTGCTATGCCCCCATATCCCGATTGCGTGGCCAAGTTCGTGCAGAAGGACTATTTTCATCTGATTTTCGGACAATGGCCTGGCAGTTACGGTATCTTGCAGACATATTTGCATTTCCACATAGATTTTGTCATGATCACCCCGATGAAGTTCTGACATTCCTAAAGGGCGTTCATAGTCGCTCGCTTCGAGTTTTGTGACCCATGAGACCAGTATGTCAGCACCATTATATTCCCTCACTACCTCGAATCTTACCAGTCCAGAGGATTGCTCTTGCCACTCTTTTAGTGCATATTGCAGGTCGTCAAGGTATTTTACGCTATAAGGTCCCACCCCTCCGACATAGACAGTGATGGGCATATTCGTAAATCTGGTAAGTCGTCCATCGGAAACCATTGCTACCCGATTGAAGTAGCCATCCTGCTGTGCCATGCAAGCAGACGCCGATGCAAGCGATACAATCAATAATAAAGGTAGGATTTTGATGAGTAGTTTGCGCATCTTAGATCAAATACATTCTTATTTATGTTTGAGTTTTAATCTTTAGAATTTTATAGATTTCTCATAAACCTAAAGCTATGAAATTTTGATAAATGGGTTGACGTGAACCATAGCGTCAGTTATTCGCAAATCACTATTTACTAATTTCGCCTTTACTTTACCAGCAATCGAATGCCCTTCATCTACTGTGATTTGGCCATCTACCTCAATCTTAATGTCCACTGTTTTATCTGGCCCGTGTTGATGCACTTTTATTTCGTGAACTTTCACTACACCATCTACAATTGATGCTGTATCCGAGATTTCTTGTATTGTTTTTGGATCGGGAGTTTCATCCATTATTATATCTACGCTTGAATGTAATAGATGCAGCGATATTCTAAATATCATAACTGCGATAACTAAACCAGCTATGGGATCGAAGATCGGCAGATTCCAAATACGAGCAATTAATATCCCAATAAATGCGGGTATAGATGAAAAAGCATCTGACCTGTGATCCCATGCGTTAGCAATAATAGCCTGACTATTCAGCCGTTTTCCTACTCTAATTGTATATTGGTACATTGCCTCTTTAATAAAAATAGAAGCTAATGCGGCATACATCGCTATACTTCTTGGGATTATCAAATGCTTATGTACAAAAACGTGTATCGCTGAGAACCCAAGATATAATCCTGTCAGCAATAGTATTAGTGCAACAATGAAAGAAGCAATAGTATCGGCATTTCCATGACCATACGGGTGTTCAGCATCTGCTGGCTTTTTAGCGATCCGAAGTCCAACAAAAACTATCCCTGTGGCTAATACGTCAGATGCAGAATGAAGCGCATCCGCTATCATTGCCTTGCTGTGTCCTACGATACCGGCGAAAAGCTTGAAAGCGGTGAGAATAATGTTGACCCAAAGTCCTATGCTCGTACATACTTGCCCATCAAAAAAGTCTATTCTTCGTTTTTTCCTTACAATGTCAGCCATGATACACCTATTCCTCCGATGATAGTGCAGTAGACTCTCGAATTGGCTTGTAGCAGTCAATTAGTATGATAATCATCATATACGCTAACAGACCGGCATACAAGCTTCCAAACACAATCAGGAGTATCCGAGAGTAGATGAGAAAAGCCAGTGTATGTACCAGCGTAGCTATCACAGTCCAGACAGTGACCTGTATTTTGATATTTTTTTTCTCTCTCGTGAAAGCATATATCCCTGCTATACTGAAGACCATAAATGTATGCCCAAGATGATGAACGTGGGCTTTCTTCAGGTTATCATAAAATTGCGCTGTTTTAATATCCTGCAATGCCTCTGGCGGATATTGTTCTTCGATCTTCACTCCCTTTAATACAGGTGATTCCAGCACTACCCATAGAGCAAGCAGTAACCCCGCCGCTATGAGAACCAGATAACAAACAATGAAGACTTTGATCGTCAATGGTAAAGGATAAAGACCCTTTTCATTCATGGAATACCCCCCGTTTAACCTTTACAGGCTTTAGTATCAATAGACGTAACCAGCAAAACTGTTTTTGCCATCTACCAGTATAATCTTCGGCTCTATCAGTCTGTCAGTGGTTGCAAAGCTCATTATTATAACAATATCAACTCTCTCATCATTGTCTTTCAGTATCTCCTGTATCGTCTGTGTTAGCTAAAACTTCATGCAACGTCTGATTTATTTCCTTTATTCTATATGGTTTAGTTATAAAACCTTTGAATCCATAATTTTTGAAGTTGGAAATTATAGGGTCGTTAGAATAACCACTAGAAACGATGGCTTTAACTTCAGGATCGATCTTTAAAAGTTTCTGGATTAACTCACTACCTCCCATTCCACCAGGAACAGTGAGGTCTATTATAACAGCATCGAATGGATTACCTGATTCTTTAGCCATTTTATACGTTTCATAAGCTTCAGCACCGTCTCTGGATGAAACTACGGAGTATCCAAGATTACTCATTATTTCAGTTGCTACATCAATAATATATTCCTCGTCATCCATTAGCAAGATTCTGCCTTCGCCTATAGTATATTCTCTACCTTCTTCTTTCACTTTCCCCTGAATTCGTGTGAGAGAAGCAGGCAGATATATATAGAAAGTAGTATCAACCCCTACATTAGATTCGGCAGTGATGTACCCGTTATGATTTTTAATGATAGAATAGGAAGCGGCAAGTCCCAAACCACTGCCCTTTTGTTTGGTTGTGAAGAAAGGATCGAATATTCTGTTTATAATTGTTTCAGGTATCCCTATTCCTTGATCTTTAATAGATATTTTAATATAAGGCCCTTCTTTTAATGGAAGATTATTTTCCATACCTACGTGAATATTTTCCGCACAGATATTAATAGTTCCACCATTTGGCATCGCTTGATCAGCATTTATTACTATGTTATTTATGACCTGACTTACTTGTCCTGTGTCAACTTCGGCAGACCAGAGATCATCTGGAATTGAGAATATACATTTTGTATTAGAACCCCTGATTGCAAAATTAGCTGAATCTTTTATAATATCACCAATTGTAGCCAGTTCCTTAACAGGCGCACCACCTTTGGAGAAAGTAAGCAGTTGCTGTGTCAAGTCTCTTATCCGAGATGACGCCTTATCTGCCTCTACTAACCTTTCAATGGTTCTTTCTTTTGGTTTTTCAGTTTGTAGATACATCTCTGCAAGAGATATATTTCCCACCACAGCAGACAATAAATTATTTAGATCGTGAGCAATGCCACCAGCAAGAACACTGAGTGAGTCAAGTTTCTGCATTCTGAGGACCTCTGCTTCCATACCACGCTTTTCTGTAATATCATCAAGAATTGCCAGAATAGCGGGTTTCCCTTCCCATGTAATTTTCGAGGCACTTACTTCTGCCCATCTTATGTTTCCGAATTTGTCAATGATTCTAAAGGGATACATACTAGGGAATTCATCTCCCATGAGAGCTTTTGCATTATTTTTTAATACCATCTCTCTATCATCTGGATGTACGAAATCCATGAAAGACTTAGAGATTACTTCGTCTCTTGAATAACCTATGGCATCTGTAATTCTCGAATTAATGTATTTAGTTTCCATATCCTGAAATACAGCGATGACTTCTCTGGCATTTTCAACTACCAGACGATACTTTTCTTCAGATTCCCTCAACGCCTTTTCTGCCAGTTTCCGCTCAGTTATGTCACGAATATAGACTGCCAGAGTTTCTACCTCTCCCTTAGCGTTGATAATTGGATAAACACTATTATCTAAATATATTCTCTGGATTTCACTTTCGAACCTTATAGGCTCACCAGAATTAATTGCTTTCTCAACCTGAAGCCTGTATATTTCTGCAATATCAGGCGGCATCAGGTTGTAAATACATAAGCCCATAAAATCATTTACACTTTTACTGAATCTTTCGGCAAAAGCCTTGTTTAATGTTATGATTTTACCGTTCGTATCAATCAGGAGTTCAAGATCATCAGTAGCATTTAGTATTGCCTTCGCAGTCTCTTCGCTTTTCTGCAGAGATTCGCTGAGTGACATCCTTGCTAATGTTTCCGCCATTTTAGTACCAAGCATACTGAGAAGATTAGCGGAAGTTTCATCAATATTACGCTTCGTAATATAATTATCAACAGCAATGATACCAACTCTTTTATCTTCTGAAGTAAAGCTTATACAGATATTGTCTCCTTCGGCATCACGTTTATAATATCCAACACATGGCGGTTGGTATCCCCATACAAACTCAAATGAGTTTTCATCTCTACCTTTTATGAGATAAACTATTGAGTCATCAATTCCTAGTTTCTCCATCAATATCAATTCATCCATATCAACTGTGTATCCACCATCAGGTGGTATCGCTGGCAACGGAAGGGATTCATCTCTGTTGTCATAAATATTGCCATTAATATCGGTGCCACAGAGACCATGCAATTGATCGTAACCGGGTTCCAATATCCAAACACCTGCTCGATCAAACCCAAGCTCCTGCAGGCTTTCTACAATCACACGGGCGGCGTCAGAAAGTGTGGGTTGACTGTGGATACGGTAGCTGATTTCAAGAACTTTCTGCATTCGTTTGATCTCTGCCTCATATTCAGAACGAAGCCGATCCCATGGATTAGCTGTTATATTAATGTTTAAAATGGCTGGTTTTTCTGAACACAGTAGATCGTGATTGATCGCTATTACCTTAAATGTATATCTTCCAATTGGCAGATTCTCATAGCGTACGTGGGTATCCCAGGTATCGTGCCATTTATCATCATAGCCTTCTAATATGTAACTGTATAACATTCTCTGCGTACCAAACCCCATTCCATGATATGCAATAGTTATTACACTCGATTTTACAGCAGTCAATTCATTCTTTATAGTTTGCTGATATACTCGATCAGTAACGATCTCCCTTATTTCGATTTCTGGAGGGATTGTGGATGTTTTTTTGTAAACAGCTATTCCGTGGTAAGTTCCTACAATAATAGAACCGTTACTTTGTGGAATGATGCCAATTATACTGTTGTTGGGAAGTCCATTGTCCTGAGTAAGCCACTGGAAATGATCCCCGTCGGTATAATATAATCCCCCTCCCAGTGTCCCAAACCACAATCGCCCATCAATGTCTTTAGCAGAGCATTGATGGAAAAAGCTTACAATTCCATTGTCTTTTCCATAATTAGTAAATTGGTTCCCATCGAATCGGCAAAGCCCGTTCTGTGTTCCGAACCACAGATACCCAGCGTCATCCTCTAATATGGATTGTATTTTAGAATTTGGAAGTCCATTTGTGGTATTGTAGTTTTTAAGTTTCTGCCCATCATAGCAGGATAATCCACCATTAGCCCAACCACCCATCCATATTAATTCATGGCTATCTTCAAAAATGCGGAAAACTGCACCGTGTTTAGTTTCAATCGAATCGAATCTTGTTCCATCATAACGGCATAGGCAACCCGGTTCTGCTGTTCCAACCCAGATGGTTCCATCCTTTGTTTCAAGCAGTCCCTGAATCTTATTAGTGCCTAGACCATCTTCTACTGTAAATCGTGTTCCAGTGACATTTTGAAGTAATTCATCAAACCTATAACGGTAAAGTCCATCCCCAAACGTACCAATCCACAAATAGCCGCTCGAATCTTCCATAATAGAAAATATGCGAGCGTTGAAATTCCATGAAAATTGCTGATTGTTAGTGAGACAATGAAGCACGTTCTCGTTACTAAACCATAAGCGACCCAACTTATCTTGAATAATGCTCTCACTCACAGGCTCAGAAGTTAGAATTACTGACATTTCTGGATTAAAGTAAGTTAATCCACCAAATGTATGAGAAAACCAGAATCCTCCTTCTCGATCCTGAATCATCCCGCTAAGACGGTTATCTAATAAACCATGTTCGGTAGTGTAATTGTTAATTCTTCTGCCATCAAAACAAGAGATACCTCCCAATGTACCAAACCACATACATCCTTTACGATCTTCGTAAATATAATGAATATTTTTATTTATTAGCTCATCATTGTATTCGAATTTATGAAGATTATTGTTATCAAAATAAGAGATGCCTTTAGAAGTGCCTACCCATAGTATACCATGCTGATCTAAACAAAGAGACCATACAATATTAGAATCCAGCCCATCACTGGTATTATAGTTAATAAAGTGTTCACCATCAAAGCAAGACACACCATCAAGATACGTAGCAAACCATATCCGTCCTTGTAGGTCTTCACGCATGGTTATAATATGATTTGAAGGTAGTCCATTCTTTTTATTGTAATTAGTAAACTTTTCACCATCATAAAAAGAAACGCCCTCACCTAAAGTACTAATCCATAATCTGCCGCGCTTATCTCTCATTACAGATCTAATATTGTTAGCAGGTAAGCCATTTTTTGTGGTATACGTAGTGAAATGTTCTCCATCAAAATTAATAAGACCATCAGATGTGCCAAGCCATAACGTTCCATCAGGGTCCTCGTGGATTGCCAGAACGTCATTATTTGTTACTCCATCTTTAGCTCTGTAGGTTACGAATTTGGTTCCATCGTAATGACAAAGTCCTATTTTAGTACCAATCCGGAGATAACCTTTACGATCTTGTAACAAACACCATACTCCACCCGGAATACCGTTAGATGCATCATAAGTTCTCCATACTCCATATTTGGGTTGGACAGTTTCAGTCTTATATATATTAAGAATAACCCCGCTTTGCATTAAAACCTCCACGATAGATTAAGATTAAAACTTGAAAATTCTAATCCTATATTTCGGCTTTTCAATCTTAAATCTTTAATCTTTTAATCTAATTATTATACTGCATTCATCTGTTTTTCGCTAGAATATTGTTTTCGTATCATAAGCGGTACGATGTCGTGCCAAAATGGCATTGCATAACAAAGCAAGACTTACCAAGTGTTTAACGCTTTTGAATATTATAATAAATAATTATGAGATCGTTATAGAGTGTCATAATGGCATAGATTATTGTATATAATTACGCCTAAGTATACAGAAATGCTTGTAATCACTGGTATTTTCCCCTTGGTATGTTTCTTGCATAATACGAATTATGAATGAGTATTCTCATTTGACCCAAATTTATTGTTGATACAATCAACAAAACCTGTGCTGGGTTTTACAAAACAATATCACTTAAGTGTTTTTTCATTTCAGCATAGCATTGTATATATCGTTTGAGTAATAGAGCTGTTTTAGAGTAAGGAGGAATGACTACATGGCGATTAAACCTATGAATGATAGAATCCTGGTTAAGCCGCTTGAACAGCAGGAAGAGAATATCGGTGGAATAATAATACCGGATACTGCAAAAGAGAAACCCCAGGAAGGCGAAGTTGTTGCAGTAGGTTCTGGTAAAATTATGGAGAACGGTCAAAGACAGCCGATGACTGTTGCTGTAGGAAACAAGATACTTTACGGTAAATATTCGGGAACAGAGATTAAATATCAGAACGCTGACTACCTTATTATAAGGGAAGATGACGTTCTGGCTATAATCGAATAGAAGGAGAATTTTTATGGCAAAGCAGATTTCTTTTCAAGATGAAGCACGTGCATCTATCAAAAAAGGGGTAGACATACTTGCTGAAGCCGTTAAAGTGACTTTGGGTCCAAGGGGCAGAAATGTCGTGCTTGATAAAAAGTTCGGTGCACCCACAATCACAAAAGACGGTGTTACAGTCGCAAAAGAGATCGATCTTCCAGACCCTTATGAGAATATGGGCGCGCAGATGGTTAAGGAAGTCGCATCTAAGACAAGTGACGTGGCTGGTGATGGAACAACTACTGCTACTATTCTAACTCAGGCAATATTCAGAGAAGGTCTCAGAAACGTCACTGCCGGACGTAATCCGATGAGCCTTAAAAGAGGTATAGATAAAGCAGTAGAGACGATTATAAAAGAATTAGAAAAATTGGCAATGCCCACAAAGGGTAAGAAAGAGATCGCTCAAGTAGCCAGCATCGCTGCCAATAACGACAATGCTATCGGTGACTTGATTGCCGATGCTATGGAAAAAGTTGGTAAAGACGGCGTTATAACCGTTGAAGAGGCGAAAAGTATGGATACAACCCTTGAGGTTGTCGAAGGTATGCAGTTCGATAGAGGCTACCTGTCTCCATATTTTGTGACTGATGCTGAACGTATGGAATGCGAACTTGAGGACCCATACATACTTATCCACGAGAAGAAAATCAGTGTAATGAAAGACATGATCCCACTACTTGAGAAAGTCATTCAGCAAGGCAGATCACTTCTTATCATCGCTGAGGACATTGAAGGCGAAGCCCTTGCTACATTGGTAGTTAATAAAATTCGTGGAACCCTTAGAGTTGCCGCTGTGAAAGCCCCCGGCTATGGTGATAGAAGGAAAGCCATGCTAGAAGACATCGCAGTGTTGATTAATGGTAGACTCATATCCGAAGAGCTTGGTATTAAGCTTGAAAGTATCACTACAAATGACCTTGGCCAGGCTAAGAGAATTGTCATTGATAAGGATAACACCACTATCGTCGAGGGTTCTGGCTCTAAGGATGAGATACAGGGCCGTATCAACCAGATCAGAAAACAGATCGCTGATACAACTTCTGATTACGATAAAGAGAAATTGCAGGAAAGATTGGCAAAACTCTCCGGCGGCGTTGCAGTGATCAACGTTGGCGCTGCTACTGAAGTTGAAATGAAAGAAAAGAAAGCCAGAGTTGAGGATGCCATGCACACTACAAGAGCCGCAGTAGAGGAAGGTATACTTCCCGGCGGCGGCGTAGCATTCTTGAGAGCGATTCCTGCTCTTGACAGCCTTACGTTATCTGACCCAGATGAGCAGCTCGGTGTTGATATAATCAAGCGTGTTCTTGAGGAACCATGCCGTCAGATCGCTGAAAACGCTGGACAGGAAGGCTCCGTAGTCGTCGAAAGAGTGAAGAAAGAGGCATTAACCATTGGTTACGATGCTCTTGCTGGCGAATACAAAGACCTTGTTGAAGCTGGAGTCGTTGATGCAAAGAAAGTTATGCGTCTCGCGCTTCAGAATGCCTCTAGTATCGCAGGCCTTATGCTCACTACTGAGGCTATTATAGCTGATATTCCTGAAAAAGAGAAGGCATCTGCCTATCCACCCGGTGGTCCCGGTGGTGAAATGTATTAATATCGCTTCTCTCCTCAATACCCCCCTTCATAAAAAGGGGGGTATTTTTTTATGACTAAGTGGTTTTCTCGCTAAATATCTTATGGTTTAAATGGCACGCCTCAGCGTGCCGCTACGCTATTTTTGATGTAGGGACACGCTGATGCGTGTCCTAAAATAAACATAACAAACTTAGCGAGAAAACCACTAAGGAGAAGACATTGGCTATAATTACAGTTCAGGACCTGAGAAAAGAGTTTAAGGTATACCAACATCATCAGGGGTTTCTTGGTGCAATACGCAATCTGGCATCCTCAAAATACTCAGTTGTCAAGGCAGTTGACGGCGTATCATTCGAGATTCAGGAAGGGCAGATGGTTGGCTACGTCGGACCCAACGGCGCAGGGAAGTCCACAACGATTAAGATGCTCACAGGCATACTCGTGCCAACGTCTGGACACATTGACGTTGCAGAACTGACACCCTACAAGAAAAGGAAAGAGAACGCCCGCCGTATAGGTGTGGTATTCGGACAGCGGACTCAGTTGTGGTGGGATTTGCCTGTTATAGAGTCGTTTCAATTGCTACGCAGGATATATCGTGTATCCCCTGAAAGATACAAGGCTAACCTCGATACGTTTCATGACTTGTTGAATATTGGTGATTTTATCAACACGCCTGTCCGTAAACTCAGTCTGGGGCAGAGGATGCGAAGCGACCTTTCCGCCGCATTGCTTCACGATCCACCGATACTGTATCTTGACGAACCTACAATCGGGCTGGATGTTGTAGCGAAACAGCGTATACGTGAGTTCCTCAGCAAGATAAATGCCGAACGCAAAACAACCATAATCCTTACGACTCACGACTTATCAGATGTGGAAAAGCTCTGCAACAGAATGATGATTATAGATCACGGGAAAGTCATATACGATGGGACGGTGGGTGAGATAAAACACCGCTATGGCAAAAAGCGAAGGCTTATAGTTGACCTTGCGGAAGATTACGCTGAAATTGTCGTGCCATTCACAAACATCATTCGCAGAGAAGATCACAGGGCATGGCTGGAGTTTAACCGTGACGAAATTAGTGCATCAAAGCTCATCGCCCAGCTTACAGCTAAATACGATATAAATGATTTAACCATCGAAGAACCAGAGATTGAGTCCATCGTGGCAGGCATATACGAGGATGGGATAACTTAACAGTTATATTTTATGGTGGTGTATATTAGATTTTTATATCATAATCGTTTTTTTAGTATACTTTGGAAGATGTGCGGAACATTGTAGGATGCGTATTTTACTCATCCCGCTTAATTGTTCCGCAACTGAAGTTGAGAGATTTTCTGCCTTAATCGCTTTATTATATCTTGTTGAAGATCAGGCACGGCCGCTCCGAGTTCTGATGGTCTGAATCCTGATACTGAATCTTTTATAAAATACAGGCTTTGAACGTTACTATCAGCCACTATGTTAATGATCTTCTCCATTGACGTTATCGCCGAATTGTAATCCTTTTGATCCTCTTGAATAGCTTCTATAAATGAGTATGCGGCGGCTTTTCTGCATGAATCCGGGTAATCAGCGAGAAATTTTGTAAAAGTTTTCAATGCCATATCACTGTTTTTGAGGTTTTCGTAATAAATTCTACCAATTTTAAATTGAGCCCGATCTGCCAGGCTGTCTTTATATCCTTCTCTTTCGTGAAAGATTTTTCTTGGATAGTCCTTCAGCACCTTCTCATATTCTTCCAGTGCCTTGTCATATTTATTCAGATGGATTCTGTAGATTTCCCCCATCTGATAATGAGCTTCGGCAGACCTGAAGGTTGTTGGATATCCATGGATTAATTGGTTAAATTTCTCTATCGCTTCGTCATAATTTGGTTTTACGAGTTTTTTTACGTTTTTGCCTGTTTTTCTTGAGGAAATCAATCCTGAATATATAAGCCCTGTTCTGTATAATGCTTCACCAGCCCAGTAGGTGCCTGGGTACTCATCAATGACGACTTTATATTCCTTTAAAGCACGTGGGTAATCGTATATCTCCGTATCGTATATTTCGGCTATTCTATATTGCACCGCAGCCGCATCATCCGTTTTTTTAACTTTTTCCTGCCACATCTGTATTTCTGCCAAAATCTCTATCTTACTTGCTTTGTCCTTTGCATATTTCACGTAATCAGTATCTGGATATTTTGCCATAAGTTCACGATAGACCGTCAAAGCTTCACAATATTTACCTGTTGAACGGAGTCTCTCTGCTTCATCCAAAAGGGCTTTAGGGGCAAGCTTTTTAAGATCATCTACTTTCTTCCTGATCCGTGATTTTACGTCTCGTTCACCGAGTCTTCCAATGTCTGCTGACAAATTCGATTCCTCGTCAGGATACAACTGTATAAACAGTTCAAAAGCTTTGACTGCATCATCGTAGTTTTTTAACTGTTCATAACACATTCCCTGCCAGTAGATACCCGCAGGGAACTTCCAATACGTCGGATAATCCTTCAGGAACTTGCCGAACACCCCGGACGCTTTGGCGTAATCGTGCAGGTCGCTGTAATAGATCATCCCGATCTGGAACATCGCCTCTGCTCCCAGTCTGCTTGCAGAGAAATCGCTATCTAAAAGTTTCTGGTAGGCAGATATTGCTTCAAGTGGAAGGTGAAGGACTGATCTATATGTATCGGCGATCTTAAACAGTGCTTCGGCGGACTTGGGGTTATTGGCATATCCTTCGGCCACCTTGCTGTATTCCTTGATAGCCTGCTTAGGATTATTCAAGTTCTGTGGTGATAAACAGAGTTCAGCTATTTCAAACTGGATTTCTGCTGAGATCCACGTGCCGGGGTACTTTTCAATTGCCTTATTGTAAAGCTCTATATCTGCCAGTGCATCGTTTATGCCTTTAATGTCGTCTGTTGCTATTCTATCATATCCAGTTTCGGGATAGTCTTTTACAACCTTCTGATATTCCTCAATAGCCTTGTCGTATTTGCCAGTGCAACGGTATACGTCAGCGATTGACATCCGGCTTAACACAGCGTAATCTTTAAGGTCTTGTGACGGGGATTCAACGGCTTCTTTGGTATTCAGAACTTTCTGAAATGCAGACATTGCTTGATCATAATTGTGAATATATCTAAAGTAGACGTAACCTATCTGATAGTATGTCCCCGCTTTTTGATCGGGCTGTGCGGATTTTCTGGCATAGCCATTCAGCTTGTCAATCACACCCTCATAATCCCTTGAATTCATGAGATCAGCAACTTCTGGCCATGGACCAGCGATATCATCTGATCTCAGGTAAAGCGGAAACAAGGCGAGGAAAAGCACAATAACTTGCACCAGAGTATAGTAACGAGTTTTTTTCATTCGAGTAAACTGCTATAAGTTTTATATTCCTGTATTAGCCATATCTTCTAAATTGGAACTCTCGTCCCGCAATATAGATTCAGAGTTAAGAATGGAATTGATTCTTTTCTTTGCCTCTTGAGCCGCATCAGTGTCGGGATAATAATTTATTATCATCTCATAACGTGTTAATGCTTTTCTTGGGTCTTTCAATGAGTAGTTAATAATATCAGCGTCCATCAGCCAGTTTCGTGAATTAGACGATCTTTCTTTTGATACCAAAACGTCAGTCTTTCTCTGCTCTTTTATTGGTGTTGGTTTCTTAGCCTCTGATGGTTTTACTGATGCTACAGTGATTTTCTTTTTACTTAATTGTCGTTCTGTTTCTTTAAAAGGATTGGACTGTTTGGTTTCTTTTTTGGCTAAACTGGGGAGTTGTATAGAAGTGACTGAAATGTCGTTGGAAAGCTCGGTATTATCATTGGAATTGAATCTTAATGCGCCGATTGTTATCACAGAAACGATTACAAGCGTGGCAAACGCTGGCTGTAATACGTATCTGGTCACGAATACTCGCCTTGATCTGCGTTTTAAGGTTTCCGAAGCTATTCTCTTATAAACGTTCCACATAAACTGTTCCTGATCAATCTGTGGTACGTCAGTAGTATGAGTGTATACCCCAATTTTATCCAAAGCTTTGCGGCGGGTTTGCAAATCCTCCGCACATTTGTGGCAGGTCTCTACGTGTTTTTCAACCTCAGCACGTTCTTCTGATGAAATACTATTATAAAGGTACGAACCAAAAAGGTTCCTGATCTTATAGCATTGCCGCATGTTTAATCACCTTTCTTTATCATTTCTCAACAAGGTCCTTCAGAAGATCACGCATCTTTGCAGTAGCTCTGGACAGATGGGCTTTAATTGTTCCGACAGCACAATTCATTATCTGGGCGGCTTCTTCTCTTGACAAGCCACCATAATGGCATAGCATAAAAGCCTTTTTTTGCTGTGGGGATAATTCCTCAGTAGCTTTAAGAACCCTCTGCTTTAACTCGTTTGCTTCGACACTCTCTAAAGGGCTGTAAGAAGAATCAGCAGTTATATTAGCAATAGCATTGTCTTTGTCATCAAACGACTGCGTTTGATGACGAACTTTTGTTCTATGATAATCAATACAAAGATTTAGCGTCACAGTACGTAACCATGTATAAAAACTAGCCTTTGGTTTCCAACTGGGTATTGCCCTCAAGACTCTTGAAAATACTTCCTGCGATATATCTTCAGCATCCTCGTGACTGTTAGTCATTTTGAGTGCCAGAAGATAAACCTGCCTGTTGTATTTTCTCATCAATTCTTCAAATGCGGACAGATCACCATCCTTGATGCGGTTTACAAGTATTTCATCATCTATCATTAAAAGCAAAACCCTTGTGTAATGTTAGATCGCTCTCTTTAACGAGTATTCAAAGATTGAAGTTTACAGAAAATTTTGTTGATAACCTCAATTGACGTTTCTGTAATATAATCATTGTATTGTTTTTCTGTCTAATGGTCAATGACAATCTTCATTTCGTTAATCATAAACGCAACCTAAAGCTTACTACTCCAATGCAGCTTAATAATGAACATTAAATAATTAATTGGGTAACATAAGCAAGTTTTGGAAAATATGTTAAGCAATCAAGGTGACAGACCGACTAATGACAGAAAACGTTGAATGGGTAACGTCTCAAACCATTCAACCAAAGCTTCAC
>Ga0315274_10000372_pt1 | contig 69895 bp, 60 predicted proteins | sample YL17G02_20_MG_FD_203700 | JGI IMG/M metagenome (GOLD analysis project Ga0315274, IMG submission 203700) | Sediment microbial communities from Yellowstone Lake, YNP, Wyoming, USA - YL17G02_20 | ecosystem: Environmental > Aquatic > Freshwater > Lake > Sediment | place: USA: Wyoming | collected... | reverse complement strand
TTTTTGAGTGAAAGATTTATCACACCATACTCTGTCCCATGCATCTGTTGGATAGGTTGGATCAGAACAAGGTAAAGTAGGAGGTATTGTTGTTGTGGTTGTATCAATTATAATAGTTGTGGTTGTTGTGATTGGTGGTGGGGTTGTGGTTGTTGTTGTTGTTCTGATTGTGGTAGTTGTTGTGATTGGAGCTGCATTACATAAACAATTTGAGTTACAAGTCTGACCTGATACGCATATTCCTGATTGACATGCTTGACCAACAATACAATAATCTCCAGGATTTTTCTCATCGCATGCTGGTGCAGCATTACAACCTTCTTCACATTGTCCATCACCAGGTTGAGTGCACCATTGACTACAATCTCCAGTATCTGTATAGTAAAGACCAGAAGTATCGGCACATCTTTTTATTTCCTTATGATTCGAATCACATGTTATAAGTTTTTTGTCATTAATATCTTTTGGAAATTCACATGTTGCCGAACAAATAGCGGGCCAGATAGGACATCCATACCATTCATGTAGAACAGCACCAGTCCTGTAAGGACTGAAGGCAGTATCATACCATACGTCTGAAGGACATTGATCAGATGCACCATTATCACATGTGCCATAACACATAGATCCCGGAGCTATATAACAAGGTGGATTACATCCAAGACTGCATGCATTATCAATTCCAAGACCGTTATTTAAAAATTTTAAGGGTTGCAGAGGTGGCATTGATACACATCCTGAAGTACCAGGGGCACCAGCCCAACCGCAAGCACCACCACCATTAGCTGCGTATACATTTGTTGGAAAAATTAAAAAAGAAGTTAAAAATAATATGATTAAGAAAGACTTGTTCATAGAAAAGGATTGCATTTTTTTAGTTATATAATTTATTGTAATCAACTATAATCCATCAAAAACAATTTATTTATTTTTTAAATTCAGAAACAACAAGATAGACTATTCCTGCTAAAATAATAATTTCAATCAATCCAAGAATACCAAATTCTGGTAAACTCAAGGGAAAATCGCTAGCTATTATATTCAAAGTTGTAATGTTGTGTAAAGTTGGGTCTCCTTGAGAACTAACATTGAATTTAACATTCCCAGGAATATCATTATAAAGTGTTATTATCCTTGGATAAAGTGTTTTAATTTCTCCATAAGCTACACCTCCAGTAGGTGAAACACCTGTCAAATCATATTTAATCAATTCTGGATTACTAGAATCAGCATTTACAGTATAGCTGTCTGTGTAAGCTCCTTTATTTTGTATATAAAGATTCACTGGTGTTTTCGAGCCTAGAGTAAACATCATTCTATCTGGTTGAACCCAGGCATTAAAACCGAAACATCCTGTGGGATGCCAATACTCCGATTCTGTTGTCATTAAACAACAAACACCTGAATTATAGCATTTTTTTCCTGATGGTGGTCCGCAACAAAATGTGCCTAATTCTGAACGTACTATACAAGTCAAACTTAAATTGTAAGGGGCGTTATTGTCTCCAAGTCCTGTCCACAGTCGATGGCTTACAGCAAAGTAATAATTGCCTGGGGGTAAAGGTGGATTAGGCAAACTCCCATTAGTACAAAACAGTAGTGGTGGTGGTCCTATAGCAGAACATTGATCTTTTGCAAGTGCATTTGAAGAATCATCCAATCTCGTATGGTATGGACAATAAGTTGCATTCCACGCTACAAAAAGATTGAAACTATTATTGATAGTTACATTTCTTAAAGTCAAGGCCACATACATAGGTCTTGTTATAGTGAAATTATAATAATGCTTTTGGTCAAGAGTCAAATTTCTTATAAAAGTTTCGCCGCATTCTATTTTACACGTATCAGTAGGACAGGTATTTGAACTTTGACTATCGCACGAATCAGATTTGACTATTGCAATTTTTGATAATGAAAAAACAAATATTGTCAAGATTAAAACAGCTATTTTATTTTTATAGTTCATGCAATCAACACTATTCTTCGAATTTTGGCCTTCTAAATAAAAACCAAATTATTATGATGAATACTAAAATCAATAATCCAAAACTAACATAAATCTTATTTTTCTGAAGGAAAGCTGTTTGATTTTCAATGGGATTTTGTTCTTTAACGGGAGGTTTTTCTCTAATAGATGGTATGGTTATATTCACTGAAGTAGAAACTCCTTCTAATGCCCTAACTTCTATTGTATGTTCACCTGGTTCTAAATAGAGATCTTTTTGAATACTTGCACTAGGACTCAATGTTCCAGGTATCGTATCATATGGATTACCATCAACAAGAATAGTAATGTTGTGCAAGTCAACTATTCCAGCATTTCCAATTATAAAAAAAACGTTTCTTATTGTTTCCCCATAACCAATATGTCGTAGGTATATTGCCTGCTCTTGACTAAGAACTGAAGAAAATGAAATAAGGAAAAAAAATATATTGAAAATGATAATTTTCTCAAAGGTTAACAAATAAACCACGTATTACACATTTTAGAACTGCCATTACATACTTCTTCTGGGGTATTCCAACAATTCTCATTAAAACAAGGAACACCTGGTGCTGTATGACAATTACATTCTTCCCCAGGTGCAGAGGAACAATTATCATAATAACCGCATCCAGATAGTTGTGGCCTGAAATCATAACATTGACAAGTCCCGAAATCACATTTTTCGTAACATGGGCAATCAGAAGATTTGTAATCACATTGTTCAACAATACTGCCATAAGATTCTTTTATATGATTACCACAACAATTTACATCATTTAAAGGGTCAACACAAATTGGTATTGTAGTTGTTGTTGATCCTTGTGCCAGAACAACAGAATTTTCATTTCCCTTCATATTCAGGTACAAAAGGTAAAAAAGAATTATCGATAAAACAAGTACAATAAAATATTCTTTTTTCATATTCCCGAGTAAATTTTTGAATTGCCACGATAAAAACTTATCCAATCAATTTTTCCACGAAGAATAAAGATTAATAATGATTACCTTTCTAAAATATAACATATGAATTCCAGGAAACTCGCGTTTTTCATCATTTGGCTATTGATAATCCAAACAGTTTCAGCTACATTTATCTCTATTACTACAACCATCACAACTGACACGATGACTGGGGGTATTGCAAAAACACATGTCAAACTTTTAAATTCTGGAGATGAAACAGCCTACAATGTTCAAGTGTCTTTAATCACAGATACTTTTAAAACGGATCAGATTTATGTTGGTAATTTAGACCCAAAAATACCTTTTGAAGGGAATTTAAACATTACAAAAACAAAAGAGATTCCATCAGGTAGTTATCCACTTGTTGTATTGACAGATTATTCTGATGCCAATGGTTATCCATTCTCTTCAGTATCCCCTACATATATGACATACAAAAATCCTACTGTCTCTAAAGTTTCTGGTGCTTTTTCTGAACTCAGTCTAAGCGGAAAAGAAAGTAAGAAAATTGAGTTGACTTTAAGGAATCTTGACAGTATAAAGCATGATTTGAAAATTAAATTGATATTACCAAGAGAATTGAAAGTTGAACAAGAAGATAAAAATTTATCAATAGGATCAAAAGAAGAGAAGAAATTGGATTTTGATGTCTCCTCATTCTCAGCTTTAGCAGGAAGTAGTTATGTTGTTTTAGCTTCGATTGAGTATGATGACAACAATTTACATTACTCTTCATTTGCTCAGACTATAATTAAAATCATCGAAGAAGGGAAAGTAAATACAATACCGTTACCAAGTTATTGGCCTGTAGGTATAGCAGTCGTACTTATATTAATATTTCTCTACTATCAAATTAGTGGTAGAAAAAAATGGAAGAAGATAGAAAACGAAAAAAGTTAAATTTACTTGATTTATTTCAAAGAAAAAGAGAGTCAATCATCAATACTGCCGTAATTATCTGTATTATCGGTTTTCTATTCACTTACTTTAAACCAAACTTACTGTTTTCAAACACTACAATAAGTGCAGGTGATACTGTTGGACATTTCTATGGAGTCTACTATATGAACAAGTATCTTATTCCACATTGGAAAATTATAGGTTGGTCTCAAGACTGGTTTCTTGGTTTTCCTGCGTTTCAATTTTATTTCCCACTTGCTTTTTTCATAGGAGGCCTTTTAGGTTATTTAATAGCCCTTCCAATATCTTTTAAGATAATCACGGTTCTTGGTACCTTTCTACTTCCAATCTGTACTTTTTTTTCGTTTAAGCTGATGAAATTTAAATTTCCAATACCGGCGATAGCCGCTTCAATGGTTTTAATTTTTCTTTTCTTAGAGAGGATATCCCCTGATCAGATATACTCGATGTGGGGAGGTAACATACCAAGCACTCTAGCTGGAGAATTCTCATATAGTTTGAGTCTATCTCTAGCTGTACTTTTCTTAGGGTTTCTTCACAGAGGTATAGAGGAAAATAAGTACTGGATAATTTCTGCAATACTATTCTGTTTAGTTATGCTAAGTCATGCGATAGTAGCTATTTTCTTTGGTATTGTTTCTATTTTCTTTTTATTCTCAGGAAAGTTCATGAAGAATTTCTATTTTCTGCTCAAAACTTTTCTTCTTTCATTCTTACTTATGGGGTTTTGGTTTATTCCGATGGCTTTAAAGATACAATATACTGTTCCACATGTCTGGGTTTTTCCAGGTAGTACCGAAGAACTAATAGATATGATAATTCCTGAACCTTTGATGTTGTTCTACATATTAGCTGCCGTCAGTTTTCTTGTAGCCATATGGAAAAGAGAAAAAAGATGTTTTTTATTCCTTTTTGCTATATTCATGGCATTCACTATCTTTTTGCTTTCTCCGAAATTGAATCAACTTAACTTTCCGGGACTAAAGCATTTTCAACTAGTAAAGTTTCTTCCTATCATGTATGTCTTCATTATTTTTACTATACCAACAATCTTATCAAAAATAGATGGTTTACGTGCAGAATGGTTGATACCATTTATTGTTCTTTTCTTAGTCATATACTGGGTACAAAATAATGTCACATACATTCATGGATGGATAAAATGGAATTATGAGGGTTATGAAGCAAAGAGTTTATGGCCAGATTATAAAAAAGCGAATGATTTCTTATCTAAACATAAAATTGGTAGAGTTGCATTCGAATATGATCCGGATAAATATAATTCGGGGTTAGGGAGTTCAAGGGCAACTGAAACTATACCAATATTCTCTGGAAGACCTATTACAGAAGGGACACATTTCCAATCAGCATTTTCTGGTCCTTATATTTACAACGCGCACTGTGAATATTCGAATGGTTGTTCTTGTCTTTTTGGTCCAATAAGTGGTGGTTGTCCAGGTTTTAACATAGAACTGGGAACAAAACACCTAAAATTGTTCAACGTAAAATACTTTTTCGTCTCTTCCGATAAAGTAAAAAACTTGTTAAAAGGAATGCCAGAGTATGAAAGGGTTTATGGTCCAGGTACATTCGAAGTTTGGGAGTTGAAGACACATGAAGGGAAATATGTTGTTCTTCCAGAGTATGAACCTGTTTTAGTTGAAACAGAAAATTGGAGGGATTTATCATATGAATGGTTTAAAAATGAAGATTTAACAGATGTACCGATTGTTTTTGTGAAAGATACAAAAGAAGTTAGTGTTAATGATATAAAAAAATTCAATAGTGTTCTTCACAATCCAGAAAACTTGAACATTCCAAGAATGAAGATTGAAGAAAATTGTACGATAAAAGAAGATGTAAAAACAGAAGAGATAAACATAGAAACAGATTGTATCGGCAAACCTCTCTGGGTTAAAATATCTTATTTCCCTAATTGGAAAGTTGAAGGTGCAGATAAGATTTATTTGGTATCTCCATCATTCATGATGATATTCCCGAATAGAAAAAATGTCAGAATTTATTATGGGACGACAATCCCGGATACAATTGGATTGATTTTTTCATTTGTCGGGATTTTAATTATAATATTTTCTTTAACACCATTAAAGCAGAAAGTTAAATTCTTTAAAGGATTAAAATTTATCAAGTGGTTAAATGGAAATCAGTGACAAGAAATTTTTATTGCTTTTTTTGTTGGTAGTTTTCGTAGCTTCTTTCTTAAGATTATATGCTCTTGATCTTAGACCGGTACATTTCGATGAAGGAGGTGGACATGCTAAAGGTATACAGGAACTATTCCATCATGGAACTTATATTTACAACCCAGATTTTCATGGACCTTTCCTCTATCATATATCAACATTATCATTCTACATCTTTGGAGAAAATGACATTGGCTTAAGAATGATGGAAGCGTTGTTTGGAATAGGTATTGTTCTACTTCTTTATCCGCTTAAGGCGTATTTTAAAAAAGTGACCATTCTCATCATAGCTTCATTAATAGCAATATCGCCAGCATTCGTTTACTATTCAAAATTTGCTCTCCATGACATTTTCTTTGTTTTCTTTACTCTAGCTGTTATCGTTAGTATGCTTCTGTATGATAAATTTAAAAAAGGAATTTATGCCTATTTTTTTGCAATATCTCTTGCATTCCTTTTTACAGTAAAAGAGAATGCATACGTTTTCTTAGCCATCTTAGTTTTTTGTATCTTTTTTGAATTACTTTATTCTTCTTTAACAGGAAAGAAAAAAGGTGTTAAAAGTTTAATCAAAAATATTCAGTCTATTTTCTCTTGGTCTGAAAAAAATGTAAAAACAATAATCATTTCCATAATACTGTTTATTTTCGTATTCTCAATGATTTACACTTCATTTTTCAGGTTTCCAAACAACCTGCAAATTGCTATAACAAAACCTATCACTCACTGGTTGAAACGTGGAACTGAGATGGGTGGATTCTATAGACCTTATACTTTTTATGTTGACATTTTATTGAAGTATGAATTTGCTATATTCATTTTTGGAGTTGTTGGTATATTTTTTATATTAAAATTAAACAACAAATTCACTAGATTTTTAGTTTGTTGGACTGTTCTTACGTTAATCATCTATATGTACATGCCTTACAAACTTCCCAACCTCGTCATAAATTTACTATTACCTTTGGCAATTTGTGCAGGGATTTTCTTCGATTACTCTTTAAGTCAATCAAAGATCTATACAATTTTTATTTTATCAGTTTTCATGGTAGTTCTTCTTGCATCCCTTTATGTTAGTTTGGATACAAATTTTGTACATTATGATTTAGAATCAAACCCATTGGTTTTCGTTCAAACAGTAGATGATGTAAAAAATCTACTAAAACTAGTCGAGAAGGTTTCTTATGAAAAAACTGGGGGTAAAAATATAGACATGGTTGTTTCAATTCCACAAACCGAGTATCCTCTCTCATGGTATTGGCGAGATTATCCTAACGTTAAATTCATAGATAGAAAAGTAGAGTTGCCACAATACTGGACAGGAATACGCTGGAGTGGAAATGGAACAATTGATTGGGTTTCAGATCAAGTAAAGGACGGTAAAAGAAGTGGGGAACTGACATCAAAAGATGGGATGGATGGTGAATGGAGACAAAAAATTTCTTTGAAAGAAGATTCAAAATATAAACTCGGTGTTTGGATTAAGATTCGAGATATTGAAGTAGTTAATGCTGGTAAGTATGCCCAATGTTATATTAGAACTGATTTGAATGATAATCCGGATAAGGTTATAGGTGAAACCAAACCTCTAATTGGAACTAATGATTGGACTTATGTTGAAACTGAGTTTAATGTTGAAAAGAATCAGAATGTCATTTGGATAACTTGTAACATAGGAAATTGGGGTTGGACTAAAGGAACTATATGGTATGATAAACTCTCTATAACTAGAGAAGGAGAATCTTTTAATTATATTCAAAATCCTGGCTTTGAAAATGGAGATAAGATAGATGAATTACTTGGACCTTCAATAGTAATTATTTCAGAAAATGACGGCCAAACACTTCAACCAGTGAATGGTTACTCATTAAGTAAATTCACATTGAGACCAGGTGTAGTTTTAGCTACCTATATTAAGGAAAATATTACAGTCAATAAAAATTAGCCATAAATCCTTAGTTTAATAACACTCGCAAACATCATCCATATATTTTTTCTGAGTGAAAAAGTTGATCTTTCAACAGAATGCCATTCTATTGGTACTTCTTTTATTTTGGCCCCACTTTTTAAAGCCTTGAAAAGAAGCTCAACATCAAAATCAAATCTATTTCTTTTTACTTGTTCAGTCATTTTTTTTGCAAGATCTTGAGTTAAAATTTTGAAACCGCATTGGGTATCTCTGAATTTTAAGTTTAAAAGTAATCTTATATAAAAATTAAATCCTCGTGAAAAAAAATATCTTAAAAAATCTTGTTTTCCTTTTGTTACTTTAGAACCATACATATATTTTGAGCCAATTACCATATCATAACCTTCATTTAAAATTTTTTCAAATTTTTTTATATTAGATAATTCAAGTGGCATGTCAGCATCCATAATAACGACAAATTTGCCTTTGGATTTTCTTATTCCGTTCTTTATGGCACCCCCTTTCCCCAAATTATGTGAATTTCTGAGAATTCTAATTTGTTTAACTTTCTTAGTTAGATTTTGTAATATATCTTGGGTTTTATCAGTTGAAGCATCATCTACTGTAATTATCTCATAATTGCCCGGATAAGTTAAATCCAGATACTTTTCAAGTTCTAATAGAGTGTTCTCTATTCTAAATTCTTCATTGTAATAAGGTATAACAACCGAAAATAGTGGTTTTTTCATGATAATTTGATGAGGAAATAATGATTTAAATATAAATTTAAAGGAAAAATAATGTTAAAGCATGATAGAAATACTTTTTGTTATAGATTGGATTTTTTTAATGGAATTAATAGGATTAATTACTTTTCCATTAACTATCAGTATTTTTCAAAATTTACCAGATAAGGGTTATTCCATATCAAAAATACTAGGGTTTGTTTTAATTACTTATTTTTCTTTCATTTTAGTAAATTCAAATTTGATTTCATATGGCAAGGTTACTGCAATCCTTTCGCTTTTATTGGTTATTATTATTTCTTACTTTTTCATTATATGGAAGAAAACGTCAAAAAATATCTTTCTTTTATTAAAATCAAAAAACTTAAGAAAATTTATTATAATAGATGAAATAATTTTTATTTTAATCTTTTTTCTAGCAATTTGGGTAAGATCTTATATCCCTGACATACATAGAGGGGAGGCACCACAAGACTTCGTTTTCATAAATACAATGATGAAAAGCCCAAAAATACCTCCAGAACATCCTTGGTATTCAGGTGAAAGCTTAGGTGCTTATTACTATTATTTTGGCCATTTTGTTTTTGCAGGATTAACTCTACTTTCTAACATTCCATTAGCAATAACATATAATCTTAGTTTAGCAACGGTTTTTGCTTTAATCGCTTCTATATCTTTTGGGTTCGGGTATAATTTAACAAAGAAATTTTCTTTTTCTTTTTTAACATTGTTTTTTGTTACATTTTTATCGAACATACTTGGCTTATTGCACATTCTTAACACACTTGTACCATCTTTCAATTTATACATTGCGGATTACGCCCCATTAGTACAAGGTAGTTTATTTGAAAAACTTGTAGGTGGAGGCTCTGCATCTTTACTTTGGTTTGGCACAAGAATTATTACTTGGACGATTACAGAGATACCATGGTTTAGTTTACTATGGGGAGATTTACATGCACACTATGTTTCTTTTATCTTCATATTTCTCTTTCTGTTTTTTACTTTGAATTTTTTCTTAAGTAAGAAAAATGGGTTTTCAGCATTTGGAAAAAATAAATTTCATATAATTCTTTCTATTATTTTAATATCTCTTTCTCTAGGTTTTTTATTTCCTCAATTTATCTGGAACTATCCATTATATGTTATATTTCTCTTTCTAGCAGTTTTTGTCCATGAGTATTCTGTAAAAAGGAAAATAGGTTTTAGAATCTTTCTTAATACATTGATCATAGCTGGAATAATTTTTGGATTGAGTGTAATATTTTATTATCCTACCATCATTGAAGTTCTCTCTCCATCTAAAGGATCACTAGAAAAAGAAACACTAAAAACTGTACCCTATCATTTTATGATTCTCATGGCTTTGTCATTATTCCAAATTTTTATTTATCTTTATTACAAACTTGGAAGTTTCTCATTTTTCAAAAAGCATCGAAAGATAATTTTCCTCATAATTCTAGTAAACATTTTGTTAATTTCATTAACTGTCATAGACTATTTTAGAAGACCGAAAGAATTTTGGAGAAGTTTAATTATTGAACCGAAGATAGTTTCAATTTTTTTCAATTTTCCCATGCTTACAATATTAGTACCAATTATATTAATTTCAATTATTATGATTTTAAAATTAAGAATAGAGAATAGAGAAGAACTTTTTATTTTAATGATGATTATATTTGGTGCGATTTTAGTTTTCTTCTGGGAACTTTACAATATAAGGGGGAGATATGTCTTTATTTTCAAACTGTTTACTACTCTTTGGATTTTTTGGAGTATTTCAGCAGCGTATATAACATATAATTTGAGGAAAAAAATTAATTTTAAGAATTTAACAAATGCCGTATATACTTTTTGTTTAGTATTTTTAATAATCTCTTCATCTGTAATTTACATTTTAATTACTACATATTCTGAGACTAACGGGTTTAGATATATTTATGATAGAAAAAGCGGAACTTTGAACGCAATTGATTATTATAGAAGTGTTTCTAATAGCGATTATCAAGCAATTTTATGGTTTAATGAAAATGTCCATGATTATGGAGTGATTTTAGAAAGTCCTGGAAAATCATATTCATATACCCCAAACACAGCTAGAGTTTCAACCTTTACAGGTTTTCCAACAGTCATAGGCTGGGCAGGACACGTGGAAACTCTTTCAGGTAGTTTAACTATTGAAAGGACTAATAATGTAAATGAGATTTATAATACTACTGATAATCAAAGAGCCCTTGAGTTACTGAAAAAATATAATGTAAAATATATTTTTGTTGGGGAATTAGAATGGGGACCAGAAGTTAAGGTTGGTGAAGATATATTACATGCAAAATATCCAGAAGAAGGACTCAAGAAATTTTCTGAACATCCTGAATACTACACATTGCTTTATTCTAATCCTGGTGCACAAATTTATCTTATAACATATTAGAGTTTTTTTGCAATAGCAAAAATTAACAAGCCTCTCTTGCTTTCTGTGTTTAATTCTTTCATAAATAATTTATGTGCAAGATTTTGTGAGAACAGGGGAAAAAATGGGGATAATAAAAAAATTGATGAGATTTTAATAACCTTGAAATTATTATTCAACAAAATTCTTTTCAGATTTTTAAAATTAAATATGGAAATATGTTGTTCACGATGCATTTTAGCAACAATTTGGAACATATCTGAAAAAAGTTCAACAATTGGCCATAAACTATTATGATTTGGCACTGTTATTATAAGAAGTCCATTTTTTTTTAATATCCGTCTAAATTCTATCAGTGTTTTTGATAATAAATCTTTTGTCAAATGTTCTGCAACATCCAAAAAAAATATTTTATCTACACTTTCTGTAGGGAGAGGGATTTTATCTACTGAAGTATGATATAATTCAATATTTCTTAATTTTAGTTTTTTCTTTATATCATTTGTAAATTTTATTGCATCATATGAATTATCAATTCCTACTGTTTTTTTACATTTTTCACAAAAAGCAAAAATTAAATTACCAGAACCACAACCTACGTCACATATAATCTCATTTTTAGATTCAAAGAAAAATTGTTCCATTGCTAACAATTTGTGAAAATGCCAGAATCTTTGTATTTTATTTCCCTTTCTTAAAGCAACATATTGATAATTTCCAGGTATTTTAATGGCCATTTTAGCAACCTCTTGAAATATTAGATTTTATTTAATCATAAAATTTGATAAATGGTCACACCATAATTTTCGTAAACTTTATTGTAACTTTCTTTGTTCTCAGAGAATTTTTTCAAACCATCACCAGAATAATCTCTACGTTCAAGTTGGCCTACATAGATGTAAGTAACATTATATTTTTTTAATAATCCCAATGTTTCAGTGTTGTTTGTTGTGTTATAAATTTTATTCGCATCATTCTCTCTATCAGTATACCATGTACCTCTCCATAAGAACTCATGATTGTTCCATCCTAAAATTGTCGGAATACCTGTATTTGCTGAGACTCTAGAATAATAAGTATAAGCCTTTCCAGGTGATTCAAGGATTATCGGTAAACCATCAATATTTTCATTTATCCAATTTATAGCCTCAAAGTCACCATTATTCATATTCTTCATGTAGAGTAAACCATCTAATGTTAGGTAAGGACTGTGAATAATATGATTGAATGTAACGATTATAGGAGTTATTAAAGATATAATCAGCAAAAAACATAAGAAAATGATCCAATATTTGGATAGTGAAGAATGAGCAATCAAATAATACAAACCGAAACCAGCTGCTATTCCAAAGAATATCCAAGCCTGCAAATAAATCTTAAATACAGTGTTCATCCTACCGTCTATGAAAAAAATTTCACAAGACAATAAAATCAAACTAGCTAGAAAGATTAAAATTAAAACGAAATTAAGATTCTGGTTTTCATTTTTTTGGGAAATTTTTGAAAGAAGGAAATATGACAGGAAAATCAAAGGAACTAATATAATCAATAATGGAAAATTCAAGATGAATGAAAAAACTGCTAACAAAAATAAACCTATAATTATTTTGAATTTTTGACCAATGATGATTTTTTTAGATTTTAAAAATAACAATGAAGATATTACAAATAAAAATGATGGAAAGATTATTAAGAAATGTTGAATACCAGTTCTCTCAGTAACGAAACCTATATCTCTATGCAATTTGTTGGTTAAATGATATGGTAAAAATAGAAGTATACTTAACAGACCTATAATCAATAGTGGAGGTAAAATATTTTTTATCAAAATAAAGTCCATCTTTCTATTGTTTATTCTAAATTGTTGGAACAAAACTACAAAAAAGAACAAAGCAGCATACATAGGATAATACCAAGAACTAATGAAAAAGAAGGAACCTAAACAAAGACTAAATAAAAATATGTTAAGAGTTTTTGATTCAAAAGATTCACCAAAAAAATTTATCCCTTTATGATTACTCTTGAAAAGGTTCAACATCAAAACTAAAATTAACAATTGAAATGGGAATATCATGTAATGAGCATGAAAATCACCAAAAAGAAAACTTGAATAGGGGAATTCGTTTATCGTATCCGGTATTATTCGAGTACTTGCCCAGACATCTAATGATGTAATTTGCTGAGAGAAAGATAAAGATTGGTCCCAGCAACAAGTAACAGGATATTTTAGTGCAAGGTTGGCAGCTAGAAAATTACCAAAATTTGGTGATAAAAATATCAACAATTGAATGAAACCAAAAATGTTACCTAGCAAAGCTACTAAAATTAAAGTAATAAAACCATACTTATACTTTTTTGTTAAGTTATAACCAATACCAAAAGCGGCATAAGCAAAAAGTGCATAGAACATTGAAAATGCTAGATTATAAGATAAATTAGTAGTGATACCAGATATTTTTGTTAAAGTCGTTACGATAAAATGTCCTAAATAATAATATTGAATAGTTCCACCAGAGAACCATGGATCTGATGGGGGTAAATGTTGACTTCTGTTTATTCCATTGATAAAAGCGAAATCCATGAATTTTTCTAATGTTAAAATATCCGGTGTATACATTCTGATGACAAGGAAAGCAATAAACAACATGGTAAAAATGATCTCATTAAGTAATATCATTCTTTTTTTCTCTTTGAAGAATTTTATTATATCTGATTTTTTCTTATAAAAAATGAAAATAGATAAAAAAGAAATTATCAGGATTGCTATCAAGATTGTTGTAACATTATAATTGAATAAACCAGAAATTCCTAAAATCCAAGATAGATAAGAAACTAACAATATTCCCATAATCTTTGAAATAGAATACCCTTTGTCAGGTAAATTTTTACAGAAATTAAAGACTAAAGGAAAAGAAATTATACCTAAAATTTCAATTAAAACCCACCATATAACTGTCTCAAAAACCATCAAACCACGTAAATTATAATGTATATAAGATTTAAGTAATACTTATTTTTAGGATAAAATATGTTTTCGATAATATTACCGGCATACAATGAAGCGGACAAAATAGAATCGTCAATTCAAAAACTAATACAGGTATTAAAATCAAAAAAGATTAATTTCGAGATTATTATAGCTGAAGATGGATCTACCGATGGAACTGATAGAATAGCAGAACGTTTAGCAAAAGAGAAAAAATTCATTAAGCATCTGCATTCTGATAAAAGATTGGGTAGAGGTTTGGCATTAAAAAATTGTGAAAAAATAGTTGAAGGAAATTATCCAACATATATGGATGTTGATCTTGCACCTCGATTCGGGGAAAGATTAAGTGATGTCTTGAAAAATTTTGAACAAGGCTTCGATATAGTCATAGGTTCAAGATATCATGAACTTTCAAAGACTGAAAGAAGTTTCGGAAGAAAAGTTGCCAGTAAAATTTATAATTTTTTACAGAAGGTTCTTTTTGGTATTCCAATTGAAGATTTACAATGTGGATTCAAAAGTTTTAGAAAAAATATTTTTATTGATATGAATAAAGAAGTTGAAGCGAATGGTTGGTTTTGGGATACTGAAATACTTATTAGATCTTTTTTGAAAGGATATAAAATAAAAGAAATTCCTGTAGAATGGAAAGAAGGTAAACAAACAAAGGTTAAGATAATAAAAGATTCTTGGAATATGGGAACTTCTCTGATTAAATTATGGTTCAAATTAAAGATTATAGAAAAATTTAAATGAACTGTTTAACAGCAGTAATACCAGATCCTATACTCAAACCCATCGTTCTATCTTCAGGATATGTCATATAAGGACCGGCAAACCTGAGGTTCTCAAATTCTCTGTTATTGGGAATTAACTCAAAAAAATTAGTCCTGAATATCGGTGTAGCATGGTAAGATTTTGAAATTCTATACCATAATGGTTTTATGTTTTTCTTGAAAATTTTTTCTAGATGTTTTACGTATAGATTCAATATTTCTTTATCTGATTTTTTAAGTATTGGATCATTTTGACTGACGTAATTTGATGCATAAATTATTTTCCATGGATATTCGTCATAAATATTGTTGTGATTGATAACTGTTCCGAATGGAACATTACCCATAATGTTCATCCAGTAATAATCTGCTAAATTTTCTTTACATCCAAAACATAAGCAAACGTTAGCTGCATATTGAATTTTTTCAAGTTTCTTTTTTTGATTTTCAGGTAAACCTTTACATATTTTCAAGAAAATTGGTATAGGAAGCGTGTTCACGACTAAATCATCATTTTTTATTGTGAACCTTTTTTTCTTACAAACAATTTCTTTTACACGAGTGTTTTCAATGAATATTTTTTCCACTGGTGTTTGTCTTAGAATTTTTCCTTTTATTCTATCTTTTAATCCATCTATTAGTAAATCAAACCCTTTTTTTCCAGCAGGATAATACATGAATTTAGATTTACTGATTTCTAATTTGAACCTACTGTACATCCAAGCAGCAGAAATCTCTTTGAAAGGGATGGCAAATTTGTGTTCTGCTATCAATTTTCCAAAAAATTTTGAAACCCCTTCATCAGCTTTGTTAGTTAACCAAATCTCAGCATTAATTTTGTCTAATTCCTCAAGATTATCTCCAGTCAAAATCAAGTTCAAAACAAAAAATCCAAACTTAACTCTGTCCAGAAAAGATAGTGGTTTAAAAAACAAAAGTTTAGAACCACTCAACTGAAAAATTTTGTCATGTTTCTGATCATATATACCGAATTTAACATTTTTTGGAAGAAATTTATCTCTTATCTTTAGGGTTTCAAGTAAATCAAAAGTTGCTTTATCGGTGTCTATAACATGTCTATAGAATTTAGGTATCATGTAACCTTCTATATCGTAAGAAGATGAAAGTCCACCAAGATAATTTTCCTTTTCAAATACAGTGACTTCATCACAATGCTTGGATAATTCCATCGCAGCTGATAGACCTGCTAGTCCCCCACCAAGAACAAAACCTTTCATTCAAAAACCTCTTTTATCGCGAATAAATTGATGAACATGTTGTTTATTCTGTCTAATAATGTGAAGGCTAAAGCGGATGCCGGACTAATTGAAAGTAGCGAAGAAAATACTATTACTATTGACCCTTCATAAAAACCGAAACCGGCTGGTGAAAATGGAACGAATTCTACTGCGCTCAATACAGGATGTAAGAATAAACAAATAAGCCAAGGAAGATTAATACCTATAGCTTTGGCAAGAAAGAACCATTCAGTCGCCCTAAAGAACCATCCGATGAAAGTCAAGAAGAAAATTGGAATAAAACTTCCTTTTTTAACTCCTCTAGATCCATCTTGAAATCTATAAAAAAAGTTTAAAATCTGTTCTCCAATTTTAAATCTTTTGATTACGTTCAGGGCCTTCATAAATTTCCTATTTGTAGATATTATTAGTAGAACTATTCCACAAAAACTAGCAAAACCAAGAGCGATTATAGAGAGATAGACTATTTTTTGAGAGAGACCTATTAAGTATATCAAGAATATAACTCCAATTCCACCTTGTATGGCTTTCAGTATGAACTCAATACTTTGATATATGGTTACAGCTGACATAGTGTCTGATATGGGTATTTTATTCCTTTTTTTCAAGGGATAAGCGCATGAAAAATAACCTATTCTTCCCGGAGTTATATCTCCGATTAACATACCACAAATTTGGGCCCTAAAAGCATCTTTAAGACTTATATCATGATTCAATGATTTTAATGATATTTTAAGTCTTATAGCATGGGATAAATTCAAGATGACGTATAAGAGAATTGAGATAAATAAATAAATGGGGTTAACTGAGAACATGATTTTAATTGTTTGAAAAAAATCAATCTTTGTAAAAATAAGCAGAATTATAATAATACCTATTAAGATCTGAATTAACCTTTTATTCTTCAATATAAAACCTGGAATTGTGTCCATTTGAATCTTATTGAATTTTATAATGTTAATATTTTAAACTATTGGGAAAGGGGTTAACTAAATGAAATATTTTCCTTTATCTTTCTGTTCTCTGTCTAATTTTGAATCAAGTTTATTTGCTCTTGGTCTTCCAGTTTGTGGATCCTTTCTAAAAGTTACTCCTACTATTTTCAGGAATGAGTTGAATGCATCCTCTACTTTTTTTGGTTCTTCAGCATAACCTTCTTTTCCAGGTTTACCCAGGAATAACATTCCTCTATCAGATATTTGACTTAAGAATAGCAAATCATGATCGATAATCATGGCAGAACATTCTCTCTTCTCGACTATTCTTCTAATCATACTTGCGACAGACAATCTCATCTCAACATCCAGGAAAGCTGAAGGTTCATCGAGCAGATAGACATCGGACTTTTTACTCAAAGAAACAGCTATAGCCACTCTCTGCAATTCACCACCGGAAAGATTACTCACTTTTCTCTCAAGCAATTTATCCAATTCTAAAGGTCTAATCACTTCTGCTTTGTAGTTATCTGTCTCTACATCTTTAGAAACTGATTTCAACAGTTCACGTACCGTCCCATCATAATCTGTTTTTGGATATTGGGATTTGTAAGATATCTTAATCTTTCCAACTATCTCACCATAATCTTGTTTAATCTCTCCAACTAGGATTCTTGCTAATATTGTTTTTCCGAGTGCGTTGGCTCCAAGTATTCCTAAGACTTCTTGCTCGTATAAATTCCCTTTTTTGACTGTCAGAAAGAAATCGCCTAAAGTTTTCTTTATGTTAGCAAACTCCATCAATATGTTGCTTCCTCTGGTGGATTGTATATAAGTCGATTCAAACTTGATTGGAGTTGGCCTTATTCTAACATTATCTTCTCTTATATAGCCATCCAGGAAAGTGTTGATACCTGTTCCAACAGAATAAGGACTTGAGACTATTCCATATACACTAGGACAACCGTAAAATATGTGAACTTGATCTACAAGAAAATCTAAAGTGGCAAGATCATGATCAGCAATCATAACAGATTTGTTCTGACAAAATTCTTTTATTGTCTTAGAAATTTCTAATCTTTGAAAAACATCCAGAAAACTCGTTGATTCATCAAAGTAGTATATGTCAGCATCTCTTGAAAGACAGGCTGCTATAGCCACTCTCTGTAATTCACCACCAGAAATACTTTTTATGTCATCGTCTTGTATTTCTTCCAACCCAAATCTTGTTATAAGATCATTCAGGATTCCTCTTTCATCTGTCTTGCTCAACAACTTAGAAACTTTTCCAGAGTATGTCTCAGGAATCTTGTCAACTCTTTGTAACTTGAAAGAAACTTTTATCTGTTTTTCTTTTAACTTTTCAAGATAATTCTGTAATTCCGTTCCTCTGAAGAGTTTTATCAACTCTGAGAAATCAACCTTCTTTGATTCGCCGAAGTTTGGTTTAGTTTGACCAGATAGTATCATTAATGATGTGGTTTTTCCAAGACCATTAGAACCAATCAAACCAACAATTTTACCTGGTATCGGATAGGGTAATCGGAACAGTAAGAATTGATTTCTACCAAAACGATGAATTGGTCTATCTTTTAACTTTTCTGGCAAGTTGACGATCTTTATCGCACCAAAAGGACATTTGTGAGTGCATATACCACAACCAATGCATATGTTCTCGTCGATGAGTGGAAAGTTTGTTACATCATCAATGATTATACATTTGTCCCCTGTCCTATTCTTGGGACATACCCTTATGCAAAGATAATCACATTTCTTTGGTTTACAAATTTCTCGGTCGATAACTGCTATTCTTGTCAATATCCCACCTTTAATAGAATTCAGACTTTTAATTTAAATCTATTCAAAAACGATGTCTGTATCGATATGATAAATAGAACGAGATAAACTAGCGAATAATTCAGAGGATAAAGGTAATTTATTCCTATCAGTTCTTTTTATTCTTATTTTGTACATCTTAACCCCTGGTTTATAGACAACATTGATTCCAAGTACAGGTACTGAAGAGAATATGTCTTTAACAAAATCTTTTACATCTGTTGATTCTTCGATTATCTTGACTGGTCTTTCTAATTCTTTAGACAATTTCTTAACCGTTCTTCCATCTTTACCTATCAATTTTGATACATCTTCTTTTCTAGTAACAATCATGAGTGTATCGTTACCCACAGCCCTTTTGATATTCACATCTTTCAAGGCCCTTTGATCTTTTAATAGTTCGTTGAGACGTCTAAACATTTTTATTTCATCGACTTTTATCTCTTTACTTCCTACCTTATCTGCACATCCGTTGCAGAGTATATCGTTCTTCAAACAGACTTGACATATTGGAAATTGCATAGACTCTGATTATACTTTAAAGATTTTAATATTTATCTCATACCGAATACAATAAATAATAAGGTACAATGGTCAATCAAGTCTATCTTTTAATGGCTGTAGTAATGGCTATTGCTGGAATATTTACTCTATGGGGCACTACATTGGTCAAAAATAGATTAGGTGGTGCGGAGAATGTAACGCCTGTCACAACATGCCAATCAGCATCATTCAAACTCTATTCTGGAAGGTATGATGCAAACACAAAAAATCTTTACATTGTATTAGAAAACCAGAAGGATATAGAACTAGGATTGGATAAATTATACCTATTCTATCCTAAGAACATGATTACCTTTGATTTAAACAAGACTCTAGAAGGTAACATACTCAAATCAATCAACATAAATGAAGTTGAAGATGGTTTCACTTCTGGGACTATTAAAACGGTTTGCCCTGATGTTTCAGTTGATTTCGGTTATTCGCAATTAACTGTAAATGGAAAAATACGAAGATTATCGATTTTAGATAATTTGCAGAATTTAATTAAAAAATAAAGAGAATTCCTACTACCAATTCTTTTAATAAGTTTATTCAGAATTAATAAATGTGGTATAATGCCTGTAGAAATAGCTTTGCTAGGTAAACCTTCATGTGGTAAAAGCTCTTTCTTTAAAGCAGCGACGATGATAGACGTTAAAATTACTGGTATTCCTTTCTGCACGATTGAGCCGAATATCGGTGTTGCTTACGTTACTGTCGATTGTGTATGTGAAAAATACAACGTTAAATGTAAACCCAAGAATGGTCTTTGTAAAGATGGAAAGAGATACATTCCTATTAGATTGATAGATGTTGCTGGGTTAGTTCCTGGTTCTCATGAGGGGCGAGGTCTAGGGAATAGGTTTTTGGATGATCTGAGACAGGCTTCTGTTTTAATTCACATAGTTGACTGTTCTGGAACAAGAAATGCGGAAGGTCAAATAACTACAGGTTACGACCCAAGTTTTGACATAGAATTCTTAGAAAAGGAAATAGACCTTTGGTTTGCTGGAGTGATAAAGAAAGCGATAGAAAAGTTTGCCAGAATATCAAGCTCATCTCAACCTGACCTCATTCAAATTTTAGCAGAAAACCTCAGTGGTTTGCAAATAAGCAAAGAACACATAAGATTGGCATTAGAAAAAAGTTCAATCGGTGACATAGAAAATTTTGCTACAGTGATAAGAAAGGCTTCAAAGCCAATAGTTATAGCTGCCAATAAAATAGACATGAAATCTTCGCAAGAGAATTATGAAAAGTTGAAAGAGAAGTATAAGGACATGTTGATGATACCGACTAGTGCTGAGTTTGAGATTGCTCTGAAAAAAGCGTCTGAAAAAGAATTGATAGGATATATATCTGGAGATGATTTTAAGGTTGCTGATCCTTCTAAATTGGATGAAAGACAGAAGAGTGCTCTGGAAACTATACGAAATGAAGTTATAAAAAAATATGGATCAACTGGTGTTCAGGAATGTTTAAACAGAGCTGTTTTTGATAAGTTGAATAACATTGTAGTTTATCCAGTCGCTGACATAAACAAACTAACTGATAATAGTGGGAACGTTCTACCGGATGCTTTCTTAGTTAAAAAAGGAACTACGTTAAAAGAATTTGCATTTCTAGTACACTCTGACATAGGTGAAAAGTTCATAGGCGGTTTAGAAGCTAAGACTAAACGTAAACTCGGAGCTGACTATATCCTTCAGAATAACGATGTTGTTGAGATACTTTTCCAAAAGAGATGATTTATCTTTTGATTCTTCTTTCTTCGATTACTTTACCGTTCAATGAGTTTACCAAATCTTCGATTGAAGAATTCAAGATTGTCTTTATGTTTGAAGGTGTAAAACCAACTTTTCTGCATATCTTTTCAACGTTTGCTGATTGTTTTTTCATGTTTGCTAGTGCCATTCCTACTCTGAACTTGTACAGAGCAGCGACGTTCTGGTCTAACTTCCATCCTCTTGATTCCAATATGTTCATCTCATCGATGAATGCGCTAAATTTACCATTAGCGTTTGCATAAAGTCTTATCAAGTCGATTAGTTCCTGACTCTCCAAAGATAGTTGGTTCACGTTTTTTGTAATCATCTTAAACCTTCTGTTAATGTTTTTGTTCTCATTCTCTATCCTTCTTGAGAGTTCTTCTATTTCTTCTCTATCTACTGCTTCTCGAATCAGTTCTGTTCTTGCAGGTTCTGTTCTTGCTGATTCGAATTTCGGTAATTCCATTGGTTTCATGTTTTGTGAATCTGCATCCTTTGGTTTATTTGTTGTTGCATTTGTTTGGGGTTTGGTTCCCAATATCATGTCAACATCAAAAGGCATTGATTCATCCCATTTTGGATCTACATTCATTGACATGTCATTTCTTTTTGTATCATCCAACCTAAAATCAAATCTGTTTATATCCTCATTTTTTCTTTGTTTGAATCCAAACATCATAAATCACTGTTAACTTTTTCGTTTCTTTAGAACTTAAAATTAATTCTTTTATCATACAACAGAATTGATTCGTTTTAGAAATAATTTGCAACTAGTTTTTAAAATAAGACTAAAAACTTTAATACTGAAACCACGAAAAATAGTATTAGAGTATTGAATTGAAAAAATAAACTTTTAAAAATAGTTGCAAAATGGTGATATTTGTGTTAAGAGGAGTTGAGTTAAGAGAAAAAATTTTTGATATTATTTCTACTAGATGGCCAACGTATGTTCGGGGTGTAATTGAAGAGTTAGGCTGGGATAGGGAGAACATATCCAATGTGACGAAAGTTAAGTATCATTTCGACCAGCTGGCAAGGGATGGTAGGATAAAAGTTAAAAGAATTGACAGGGCTTTAGTCGCTTGGCCGGCTGATGTTGAAAGGTTAAGAGTCGTTCATGATTTTATAAAAGGAATGTAGGTGATAATGTGAAAATAACAGATAATGTGCATATTATTGACGGGATAGGGTATTCAAATGTTTTTTTAATTGTAGATAAAGATTTGACCTTAATAGATACAGGTATGCCCAATAACGGTAAAAAGATTTTAGAATATATTTCTAATTTAGGTTTTAAACCAAGTGATGTAAAACAAATCATTATAACCCATTACCATCCAGATCACATGGGAAGTTTATTTGAAGTTTGGTCAGAAACTAAGGCCGATATATTCGTTCATGATATTGATTCCCCTTACATATCTGGTAAAAAAAAGGTTCCACTTCCTAAAGGTGGGAAAAAATTATTGTATGGTTTCTTGTCTTTATTTATGAAAATCAAGTTCGTAGAATCTAACAAAACGGTTAAAGATGGCGATATTATTAAAAATCTAAAAGTGATTCATACACCAGGTCACACACCTGGACATATTTGTTTGTATGACTCAAAAAGAAAGATTCTCTTTTCTGCAGATATGTTTAGAGTTGAAAAAGGTCAAATTAAATCGGCAGATGAGAGTTTTATAGACAATAAAATTGAATTGGAGAAATCTTTTAATAAAATTTCTAGTTTGGACTTTGATACTATTTGCCCTGGTCATGGTGAATTTGTTAAATCTGGTGGTAAGTCCCTTTTAACTAAATATCTCAATCAAAAATTGAGGTGATAATATGAAAACTTTTGAAAAAAAAGCATGGTTAATTTCACAAAAGGATTATGATCAACTTTTACAACAGCATTGGATGACTATCCGAGATATACATTTTGATGAAAGTTTAGGCACTCCTTATTGGATTAATGCAGCTAAAGAAGCAAGAATAGACCCAAAAAATGATTTAGATACATTGCAAGATTTTCTTGATAGTCCACTCAGTCTTTGTGATGAAGATGTTTTAAAAATTAAACCTATATCCCATTTTATTCCAAAATCTTCACAATTAAGTGATGTTAGCATTCTAACTTCTTCAGGGAGTGTAGGAAAAAAGAAAGAAGTAGCCTGGAGTGAAATTGGGTTAGAGTATGCTGCCGAATATGCTGATTATAGTTTTGATAAAAAGGGAATAAGAAGAAATATTGACTGGGTTGTTCAAGGACCATACGGAATATTCCAGACAGTAGTCAGAAGAGCTTTAGCAAAAAGAGGTGGATTAATTCATTCTGTTGGAGTAGAAACGAGGAATCTTAAAATAGAATTAGCAAAAATAAAAAGTGAGGAAGATTTTAGAAACAATCAATTCCTTCAAACTACACTTGGACCCGGTATTGAATTTACGTATGACATGCTCGCTAAAGAAAAAATAGGAGGACTTGTAACAGCCATACATTTTTTGTCTATGCTTGTAAGTGCAAAGGGTTTCGAGAATGTAGAGGCGATTTATCTTAGTGGCATGGAAATGCCAAAAGAAATGTATGAATTTTGGAAACAAAAACTTCCACATATAAAATTCATAACATCCTTTGGGCATCATAATTTAGGATTTGCATACAATACTCCTCTTCCAGGTGAACCTTACTATACACCATCTCCTTTGAGTTTAGTATACATAGTCAAAGAAGATGATTCTCGTAGTCTTGTTGGCTATGGAGAAAGAGGCCGTCATAAAATATTAAGAATGGATGAAAATTTCTTGTGGGGGCAATTAGATAGGGATTATTCTACTAGAGTGCCATCTCAAAAAGAATACAAATGGGATGGATTTAGCGATAGTATACCGACCTTTGATGTGAAAAAATGAGAAAAAATGAACCATATGCATGTGAGATAGCTAGTAGGGAAGAAATTGATAAAAATCAAAATAGGATGATTAGAAATACTGCCGAGTTGGCCTATTGTCATTCAACATTCTGGAGAAGAAAATTTGATCAATTAGGATTTAAACCAGAAGATATACAGAATCAAGAATCATTACTCGAAGCTAACAGAAAAGGTTTGAGGATAACCAAAGATGAATTACTAAGAGATTTTCCTTCATTAGTAACTGACTTTGTATCTGATCAATGTGTGGAAGAGTTATGGACTTCTGGAAGTACTGGTTTACCCAGAAGAACATGGTATTCTAAAGATGATTATAAAAGATCTAATGATCAGGTTAAATTGCTGTACAATGCAATGGGCCTTTCTTCAGGGGATTATGTAATGAACTTATTTTCACCTGCCCCCAATGCTTCAGGCGCTTTATCAAAAGAAGCTGCTAAGGAATTTGGTCTACACACGGTACATATTAGTGTACGTCTAACTACAGCACAAATACTTCAATTAATCAAATCACGTAAACCGCAAAGTTTTTGGGCACTCAATTCTAGGGCTTATCAAATACCTGCAGAAATTAAAGAAATAGGAGAAGATGCGAGTAAGTTGGGTATTGAGAGTGTTTTAATGGGTGGTGAACCTAGCACTAAAAATACAAAAACAGTTATGGAAAGAAATTGGAATGCTCCTATAATAGATTGTTTAGCAAGTTGTGAAACAAGTGTGTTTGGTTATCAAACATTAAACTGTGGAGCAGATGTTATGCATGTTCCTGAAAATAGATTATTCCTAAATTTTGTTGACCCCAAAACTTTAGATTCTGTGAATAAAGAAGAAAAGGGTGTTGACTTAATATCGACACTCTATGATGTTGATGAAAAACCAGCTGTGATTTTGTTAGGTCATTCACATGGGGATTTAAGTAGAATATTAGATTCAACCGGATGTAATTGTAGCAGGACTTATAAACAAATGGAATGGCCAGTTTTTAGGAATGATTACATCGTGAAAATTGCTGGTCAAAACACATATCCTGTAATGGGAACTGAGGCTGCAATCGTTGATTCTCCGTTTTTAACTGGAGAATATACGAGTATTACTAGAGGGGTTTCAGAATCATCTATAAGGCCATATTTGGAAATTAGAGTTGAAAGAAGAGGATCAATTCCAGAAGCAGAAAGGGAAAAATTAGAACAAAAAATATGGACTTATGTTATTAGCAATCCTGGTGCAGAGGGTATTGTTAATTCAAATGCTGATTTTGTCCTCAAATTTACAGAAAGAGGCCGTCTTTATGAAGGTTTAGAAAAATATGTAAAACCGGGAAAACCCATAAGATTAATTAGAATGTAATATATCGTGATAATATGGCTGGCAGTTTTTTCATCGATTTGTTAAAAACAGGACAGGTAGTTGCAGAGGATGGGACATTCATGTTTTTGAATGAATACTTTCTTCTTTTACCTGTAAGAACATTTCTAAACTTAAGAGAGAAGTTAATAGAAAAATTAGGAAAGGAAGCAGAAGATATTCTAAAAGAAATGGGCAGTTTTCAAGTTGCACAAGCACTAAAAAGATATTCTAAAACGATAGGTTTTGAAAAGTTAGATCAGGTAAAAATAAATGAGTTCGGTATAAATGTAATGAATTTAATGGGACATGGGATATTCGAAATTGTAGATTTAAATGAAAAAGAAAAGAAAGTAATTGCAATATCAAAAAATGTACCTTCGGCCATCGAATATTCAATTGTTTATGGAAAAAGTAAAACTCCAATCGATTCATATATTTGTGGAATATGGGAAGAAGCTTATAGTAGATTATTTAATACCAAAATGTCTTGCGTAGAAACTAAATGTATGGCTTGTGGAGATCCTTTTTGTCAGTTCGAAATAAAACCTGCTAAAAAAATTAAATAACAATACCTTTTTTCAATGGTAGAATCTTTATACCTGAATCAGTTATATCCATCGAAAAGACACCTGTATCGTATTTAGTTCCTCGCATCTTTCTTACAAGTATACTTCTAGGCATACCGCCAGCTGCATATTCTAAATAACGCAAAATTATAACACCGTCACATATGAATTCACTAACAGTATCCCTACTTAGCCAATTACCTTGTTCAGGCAATTCAGATGTGAGTAAAGTAGTACAATTCAAAGTTTTTAATTCATTTATCAATCTAAACAAAGTAGTTTTTGCTACTAAACTCTCAGATAACGGAATGGGAATTATATTTTCTATAGTTTTAATCAATTCTACACCTCTTTTTTCCTGGATATCTGCTGATACGAAGAATTCAGACAATGTAGTTAAAGAATCGACGACTAGTCTTTTAGCTTTTATTTGTTTTACAAGCTGAGTTATTCTATGAATATAACTATCTCCTTTAGTGATATCAATTTTGACTATCTTTAACAGGTTTTTCTTCATAAGAGGTTCTGGATCCCAACCAAAAGTTTTTAGTTGTTTTATCAAATCTTGCTCACTTTGTTCAGTTGTTATGTAAACACTAGGTTCTTTGAAAAATTTTGCTCCTTTATAGATATATTCTAGGCAAAAAATCGTTTTTCCAGTACCAGCTGCACCTGATATTAATACAGTATGTCCTTTAGGTATACCACCAATAAGAATTTTATCCAATTCGTCCATTCCTGTTTTTATTTTTTCAGTTTTGTAAGCCATAATATAATTATTGTAAGATGTAGATAAATGTTTTTCTGGAATCCTTAAAACAATTAAAAAAACAATAAATTGTTAGATAGTTAAAAAGTTAATAGAGGTTAAAGATGATATCCTCGTTTTTATCCAAACTTTTAATGGCCAGACAGGCAGACTTTACTGAAGAAGGGATAGAAATTTTTGATTTAAACTTCTATATGCAGCCCGTTTTAAGCCTAGTCAAATTTCAGCATGAGATCGGTGATGAAGAAAAAATAAAAAAATTAGGATATTGGATTTCAGAATCAATAATTGATCACTTCAAGAAAAAATTTGCCATAGAAGAAAATAAGATATCAAGTTTTTGGATTGACATATTTAATATCAGTGGTTTTGGTAAAGTCCAAGTTGTAGATATGACAAAAGAAAAAACTATATTAAAATTAGATAATAACAATTTCGCTAGAGTTTTCTTGGAAAATTATGGCATTCAGAAACAACCAGTCTGTCATTTACTCGCAGGAGTATTCAAGAATTTCATTGAAAGGACGACTGGCAACAAAGTAGAAGTGAAAGAAACAAGTTGTATAGCGATGGGAAATAAGGTCTGCACTTTTGAATTGAAGACTATGAAATAACTTTTATTCCTCTTTCTGATATATCAAAAGGATGAATGTTCATATCGTGTGATGTTCTTCTCAACTTCTTGACGTAAAGACTCCTTGGTTTACCGCCTAGACCAACATCAACACCACATTTTAATACGACAACACCATCGACCAGGAATTCCTCGACGCCAAACCTGCTGATACTGTTCGAACCTTCTTCTACTTCTGATATGGCTAATGTCGTAACACCCATCTTCTTTATCTCTTCGAATAATTTACTCAAGTTATACCTTATGTCCCTTCTTTTCTCAGCATACTCGCATATCATAGTGATAGAATCTATGGCCAGTCTTTTGGCTTTTACTGCTTTTACGTTCCTGATTATCGCATTCACGATGTCTTTCATGTTCTGAGGTTCGACGAATATTATCCTGCATTGTCCCAATTTTTCCGCTCTACTGAAATCTCGTCCGAATTGGGCGACGTCTCTTCTTATGTCTTCTGCACTCTGTTGCAAAGTGATATAAACTCCGTTTTCGCCCATACATAAAGCATTCCAGATGAATTGCGTACAGAATAAAGTCTTTCCCGTCCCGGCTTCTCCTGATACTAAAACTATAGAATTTGGTATAAAACCGCCGCCGACTAATTCATCAAAACCAGGAATACCTGAAGGTATTCTATGGGTGCTCTTGTTAAGTGCTTCATTAGATACTTGGACAATGGATTGGTCTGAAACTGGTTGTTGTGGAATGGGTCTTTGCATATCGACGGGTAGTTGTTGTTGAGAGAAGAAACCACGTTGACTAACAATCGGTTTTGGTCCTAACTGAGAAATCAATTGTTTCACATGTGATAAATCCAGTTTTTCTCTATCAGTAACAGGTGATTCCTCTTCTTCCATGATAATAATTTCTTTAGTCAGAATTTAAGTTTTTGTTTTATAAGTTTATTCCCTGATTTCGATTATCCTGACGCCTAATTTGGTGATCTCGAAAGGATGGATTAGGACGGAGTGATCTGTTCTTCTCATCTTTCTTACTGTTATAGTTCTTTTGAACTCTTCGGCGACTGGGACGAAATCTAGTTTGATAACAGAATCTGACAAGAATTCTATTATACCGGAGGTACTCAAGACCTCGGATCCTTCAGGAATAGTTCCTGTTAGTAAAGATGTGACGTTCAATCCTCTCAACTTATCTAACATCTGCATTAATGCTATTTTTCTTAGGTATTCGTCTTTTATAAAAAGTTCTACCAGGGATAAAGAATCGACGACTACTCTATTTGCTTGGAACTCTCTTATCGCTGATTCTATTCGTGATGTGAGTTCATACATGTAAAGCTTGATGACTTTTGATACTTCTTCTCCTTCGATGAGTTTCATGGGGATGTCTGGTTTTATGGATAGGAATTTTATCAGGAGATTTTTTTCGAATTCCTCGAAGTTCCAGTCGAACATCGATTTGATGTCGTTCTTTATATCTTCTTCTCTCTCTTCTGTCGTGACATATATGCCCCTTTCACCTACCATAGCACCGGCACGTAGGAATGAAGCACAGAAGGATGTTTTTCCTGTACCGGTCCTTCCTGTTATGAAATTGACGCTGCCCCTGACAAGGCCACCTTGAATTTTATCATCTAGTCCGATGACACCTGTGCTTATTCTATCAGACATAATCATTTTTTGTTAAACCTTATTTATAAAATCAGAGGGATTATACAATGGTTTAAAATTTGAGAAAATACGTTCCTCTTTCTAGATTTTTATCGAGATTTGAAGGTTGATTAATATGACAATGATGTAAAAAAAATGAATGGAATTTATAATAGTTTTTAAAAAAGGTTGTTTTTGCTTTTAATGATGCAGTTTTATATTTGCTAAATCTAAAAATAATAATAGGCTTACATGAAAAGAGTTAATTTATTGGTTTTTTTATCGGTTATATTGTTTAGTTATATTTTTGTTGAGATTGGTTCTGGGTTGGCTAGTTGTGTAATAACTGTTAAGTATCTAGTTAATTGTCCTAGAAGTGGTGCTGATGTTTGGTTCATAGGTGGGAACCCAATTGGTACAACTAATTCAAATGGACAGGTAAGTTGTGATTCAGTAAGTTCTGGCAATATTAAAGCATTATACCTTGGTTCACAATTTGGACCTGATACGCTTTTAATTGTTCCAACAGGTGCTACTATAACAAACGAAATTTGTTTTGCTACAGGTGGTAGTTGTACTGCTGATAGTCAATGTAATGGCAGAGACCCCTATACAGTTAGTGGTTCTGGTGTAATGTCTGATAACCTTTGCGATACTGATTACTGTCATTATCATCCATGTGATACAAATAATTGTGGTAATACTGTAAGTATAGTGACGGATCCACAAACACAAAGGCGAGGAACACTTAAATGTGTATATAATTGTAGAAATGGACCTTGTGGAGGTTCATGTGCATTCTATCCATTCTCAGATTCTTGGGCGTGGGTATGGAACGGGATCGATGTTAATTGTGCACCAAGCAATTTTTGTTGTAATGATAATGATTGTACGGGTGGGTATAGATGTGATTTGAGCAGTCGTAGATGTATACAAATAACTACTACTACATCAACAACAACTAGAACAACCACTACATCAACAACAACCACATCATCAACCACTACAACATCGACTACTACAACCACTACTATTCCTATAGGACCAAATTTAATAACGGTTCTCTCTCCAAAGGTTCTCTATCAAAAAATTGTAAACTATAGTACAATTTCAGTTTGGGCAAACGTTACTCTAAACGATGTAGGCAGTTGGTGTGGTAGGAGTTTGGATGGAACAGAAAATGTCTCTTTGGCAAATGCACCTGGATATACATATGGAATTTGGTATAATAGAATGACGGATTTAATTAGTGGTACTCATAATATAAAATTTTACTGTAATCACACTGATGGCAACATGGAAGCTTCAGATACAGTTCAATTTTTCTACTGTTATGCTGATGCCAATGAAGATAAAATTGTCAACATGCGTGATATTAATGTAATTATTTTCAGTTTTAACGCCAACTCAGGAAATGTAAAATATAAAACAAATTATGACCTTAATGAGGATGGGGTAATAAATATGAGAGACATTAATATTGCTATTCAGAATTTCAATAAGAAATGTTACTAACAGGCCGATTTACAGCTTTTTTCTTAGATATTTTTTCTTTTATAACTTTTCCTAAATACATCGGGTTCATTCTTTCATGCAAGAGTTCAGTTCTAGCCTGCTCTTTCAATTTTAAATCGGCAGTTATCTTGTATATCTGTCCTTGCTTTCCCGACAGTACAGATCTGAATGTCTTATCATCTATCTTTCTCAAGAAATAACTTTTTTCTGCTTCGACCCTGGATTTTGTCAACGATTGTTCCTCAAACTTCAATTTCCTTATCTCCATAGTAAGTTTATGATGTGGAATAAACACAAGGATTATAAAATAGGATGAAATTATTCCTATTATCGTACCACTGATGATGTTCCATCTGTTCTGATATATTGTCTTGACGAAAGCTAGTTTGTTCAATTGATCGTTTATCTGAGCAAGAGATAATTTGGCTGTATTCTCATTAGTTTTCAATGTGTTGATGTCATCCTTGCTTATGTATGATTGTGAGCCTGATAATGTTGTTTTAATTCTATTCAACAATCCTTCTAAGTCTGCGATGTTCAAGCCAACTTTTTTATATTCTTTAATCTTGTTCTCTATGTTAGCGATTTGACCTGACATCTGTTGCAAGCTAGAAATGGCAGGGTTCTCTTTGACTATTATTTTTATTCTCTTGGATTTCTCCAAGGTATCTGATCTTATTTTAAGATCGAAGAAGTATTCTTTATCCGGTTCTGTGGAAGTGTTGACATGAATAGAAACAGTGAATGGTATCTCTGAACCTCCAACATTCAACTTGAAATCTTTTGGGATGATGGTTACTACACAGCATGTGCTGTTCATAAGGATTGAAGATGATAAATTCAGATTAGTGTTTCCTGTGTTTGATATAGATCCAACAATTGTCGCATCCTCTCCTCTGTAAACCTGGACTTGTGAAGTCTGAACTGTGAAGTTAAAGTTTCTGATATCCTGTGTTGCGTTTATAGTGACATTTTTAATGATGGTTACATTTCCTCCACCACCTCCGCCTCCACCACCTCCTATTATATTGACTATCCCTGGAGGAGGAGCAGATTCTGTCGCCAAGTTGAATATTCCTATGCCCGTGTTGTTATTAACATCTGTCACATTGACGGTTATATTAAAATCACCATAAGTGGATGGAGAACGACAAGTAAAACTTGCGTTACTGGAAGAAAAGGATAAAGGATGCATGACATAAATATAACTTGAATTGTGACATGATATGTTAGCACTGAATGTTGAATTGTGTAGAGTTGACCTATTATTGTAAAGAGAAACATTAACTGTTATTGGAACATACAAGTGTGTAGGAGAGGATTCTGATGTTGAGATTGATACATTTAATAGACTACTTACATTGAATTGAAAAGTTAAATTAGCATAGTTTCCGTTTTTGGTGACATTGATTACTTCTAAAGTATAATTTCCTTCGGGATCTGTTGGTAATATAGTGTAATTGAAAGTAGTTGTTTCAATTGAATAATTATAGGTTTCATTGATTTTTGTTATGTTAACATTCCAGTTTGCAAATACAACATTCAGAGATTGATCTATTGCCTGTAAAGTTACATTTTCTCCCCTGTTATACTGGGGTTGGAGTAAAGTTGTATTCATAGTTAATGTGTCAGTTACATTGAAAGTATTGAATGTTGTACTTACATTTTGTGTGCCATAAGTATTCCTTGCTATTATGTTAAAAGTATAGATTCCTGTCATGTTTAGAGTATAAGATAAATTAGAGAAAGAGTAATTCCACGTCCACGAAGCAGATTTTTCTCCCAACATCGATAAGTTAACATTAATTACATTTCCTGGATATGAAAAGTTAACAAAAACAGAATCAATTTGAATAGGGTCATTAACATCTGCAAAAATCTTACAATTAGTTTCAAGTAAATTTGCTTTATTACCAGCAGCAAAACAATAAGATGTGACATCTCCTATCAATATCTCTTCTGGGTTAACAACATTTAGTAGTGTATTATTGGAATTTTCTGAAGTAATATTATAGTAAAGGCTCGCCGAGTCTGTTATATTGCATGTGATGTTCAGATAACCAAAAGTTGAGATTGTGAACGTAGAACTGTAATTGGTCCAGCCTGAACTGTTTGTTTGAGAATCTACTAGATGAGTATCATTTCTGTAGAAAGAGACGGTGTAATTTAAAATAGGTTGAGAGTTAGAATCTAAAACTCTACAGAAAGTTTGGGCACCTGTGCCGTTGTAGATTATAGTCTGGTTCAAGAATATCTGACCGATTTTTGAACTTCCCCAGACTTGAAAAGTAGTAGTGTTCCATCTTCCTTTATCTGCATTAACGGTTATGTTGACTGTATAGTTGGATGGTTTATTAGGTGTATAGGTTAAGTTGAACTCTTGATTAGTGTTAGAGTAATTCTGTTTGAAAGTCAAGTTCTTTAACTCAAATGTTTGGACATACTGACCATTCGTTAAGTTTATGTAGGAGATATTTGCCTGTACTAGCGTTATGGTTGAAGCATTACCAGTTATGTTGGCTCTAATATCTAATGTGTTTCCTAAGGTAATTGAAGAGACATTAACTAAAGATTGTATGTCTAGATTAACTACTTCAATGGTTGAATTCTTTGAGTTTTCTGAACTAACATTGTAGAATTTTCCTATGTCATCTGTAATGTTACACGTTATGATGAGGTTTGAAGGAAGAGAACTAACATTTAAAATGTAAGAATAATTTGCCCAACCTGAAGCATTCGTACTAACTGTAGTTAGTAATGTATTGTTTTCGTAGAAAGAGATGTTGTAATTGGATATACCTAAATTGGTGTTCACATCTTCGACTTTACAGAATGTTTGGATTGCAGATTGATTGTAGATGACGCTGTCGTTTATTGAGATGTTACTGATTTTTGAGTTTCCCCATAGGGAAAAGGTATGGGTTGGAGAAGTGTAGTTTTCTAAACCATAAGTATCATTTGCCCAAATGTAGGATACTTCTATTGGCCCTATTATGTTGAATTCGGTCGTATTTGATAAATTTATTGTATAGTTAGTCCAGTTGCTTGGATAAGGAGAAGAAATAGTATAATTTTGGAAAGAACCTGTTCCATTGTGTCTTATTGTTGCTAAAGATAAATCTTTGTTCCAGTGAGCAGAGATGTTTATTTTATCATTTCTAGTTAGATTGCTATTATTTTGAATTGTTATCCCTGTTGAATAGTTGAATAAATTCAATGAGTCATATTTTAGATAGTCGGTGACTGTAAAGTTGACATCATCATTATCGTAATAAACACTATATGTTGCATTAGCACATTCATTAGGTATTTTACCAGGAACAGACACGTTAATACTAATTATGCATCTAATTATTTGCATAGTTATAGAGGAATTCAACTTGAAAACAACAGAATAATTATAAAAAGATGCAACAGTTGTTGTAAAATTAGTTGAAGAGTTTAGAATATACCAATTAGAACCATCATAGTACCACATATAACCATAACTGGCATAAACTGGATCGGGATTTGAAATTGTTTTAAATTCACATGTAGCATTTATTCCAGAACCTGCGATAAAATCTGTTTGATTTATGTAAACTTCTTTAACATAGGAACCAATACCTGACCAATTACCATTACATCCAAGAAAAGCATCGTTTATAAAAGGAGGAGTGTCAGAATGGCATGGTGAACCCCATGTTTGAGAACAAGTTCTTAGTTTTGTAAAATCTTCAGATGGAGAACAATATATAATACTAGCAAGTATAGAAATGCCAAAAAATGTTAAAAAAATAATCTGAATTATGTTAAAACGAAATTTAATCATATTATCTTAATAATTATTAGTATTTAGTTAATTTTATTGATAACCCATCTAAAAAAAGTATTTAATTCATAACCGAAGAGTTTTTAAATTTAACTCATATAAGAGAATATGGTAGAAATGCCAGTAAAATTAAAGAAAAATTGGTTAATAGTTTTATTAATGATATTCATTTTAATTCCGACAGCCTTAGCAATAAGCAATTCTAGAAGAGATAGCAAAAGAGAAACTAAAACGATTACTAAAACACCTATAACTGGTTCTGTTAATTTAATGAGCCTAATCAGAACAGGCGGATGTATAATAACTGTTCAGTATGGGAATGGTACTCCTAGAAGTGGTGCTGATGTTTGGTTCATAGGTGGGAACCCAATTGGTACAACTAATTTAACTGGACAGGTAAGTTGTGATTCAGTAAGTTCTGGCAATATTAAAGCATTATACTTTGGTTCACAATTTGGACCTGATACGCTTTTAATTGTTCCAACAGGTGCTACTATAATTGGCTGTATAAATGATGAACCAGATTGTAATGATAATAACATTTGTACAACAGATACTTGTTATCATCCTGGACAATCTGATAATCACTGTGATTATTCTTATGACTGTACAACTACAACGACTACTACAACAACGACCACTACCTCATCCACGACTACAACGACTACGAGTACTACATCTACAACAACTACAACAACGACTTCAACAACAACCACTACTAAACCAACAACAACGACCACTAGAACAACAACGACAACGACAAAACAAACTACAACCACTACAATCAGACGTTGGGGAGGTTGTCCAATTCTAAAAGTCTATCAAGACGATAAACTTACAACAATAGGAAAAATGAACATCCATTCACCAAAAGACAAGGATGTAATAGCTACTAGCACATTCGCTATGCAACCCGTCAACGGAAAGTATCAAATAATCTTGGATGAAGCTGCTTACCTATTCTGGGATGGCAGCCACATCAACTCCGTCAAGTTAACAGACGAGACAGGAAACGAATGTAAACTAATATCAGCTACACATTCAAAACAAGGCGATGTCTTATCAGCGATAGCAAAGACTGACGATGTCAGAGTGAGAAGTTATCCAGGGGATAGAATAAAACTAACATACGATGACTGTTCAGGAAATACATTTACTTTCAGCATTGAAGGATATAACATGAAAACTCCTTTGTGTCCTGTCTGTTAATAACATACCATTCTAGAAAAATTCAAAACAAAATCATTTTATAATTTCATGCCTATAACTATAGAAGTGATACTATGAGAGTAGCAATAAAGGTTTTTTTATCTGATGACGATATGTGCAAAATCCAGATTCCTATAATAAAGGAATTAGAACCTAGGTTTAGGGGAAGAGTCGAGTTCGAATATCTAAACACGAATGACAACGAGAGTCAAGTATCAAAATACAGAATCAGTAATCTACCAGCTATCATCATCGAATGCGACGGTAAAGAAAGGGAAAGGTTCATTGGACTGACACAACAAACATTCCTTAAGAAAGCTTTAGATAAGGCTTTGAGTGAATATAGATGAAGTTCTTTAAGGAAACAATAGAGTTGGACACTAAGAAGAATTTCCAGTACATAAACATCACCGAAAAGGTACAGGATATTGTCAATAAATCAAAAGTTAAGGATGGTATAGTCTTTGTCAATTGTGCACATAACACCGCAACAGTTATCCTGCAAGAAGCTGATGCAAGTATACACGAAGACACGAAAGAGATAATAGAAGAATTAATCCCTTTAAACAGGAACTACAGACATTCTTATGAGGGCAATGAAAACGCAACCAGTCATATAAAGAATCAATTGCTCGGTAATTCCAACCTCACAATCCCAGTAAAGAACGGTCAACTTTCATTAGGAACATGGCAGCAAGTTTTCTTCCTAGAATTGCTAGAACCAAGGAGAAGAGAAATCATTATCACGATCATCGGGGAATAGTGTTGAAACCCGATAACAATTTTCTAACTTCTTCTTTTTTGTATTCATCAACTCTTACTATTACCTTTCCACGACCCGGCTGTCCATAAACAATGCCTGTATTATTCTTTGATAACAGGGCTAACGGAAAGACTAACAAATCCTCTTCACCATCAACCATTACTGCACTATACTTTTCAAGAGCACTTTTGAGGATCGACCAAGATTCTTTAGAGATAATTCCATATGGGTTGACAAGCGAGAATCTATGTTTATATTTTCTCATCATTTTCTCAGAATTATTGGTCTGTTTTCTTTCTATTTTTCCGTCTATTATTATGTTTCTTGGCTTAAAACCACTCTCTAAGAAATCATATGATACCTGATCACCTACACAAATTATGCTTCCAATGCTCTCATCGTGAATATAAGAAATCAAGTCTTTGGTGGCAGTAGAATTGTCGCCTTCAAATAGTTTAGATCTGGGTGTCTTTAAATCTTCACGCAATTTGCCTGTGATCGAGTAGTCAACGAGTATTCTACCGTTTCTGTCTATTTCTCCGTCTCTAATCCTGGAAGAAGAAATCTTTCTACAATCTTCAGCATAAACGAAAGGAACTGTAATTATTTTCAACGGTTTTAATCCATTCTTCTTCCTAACCTGATTTATTCTCTGACACGTTTTTTCAGTTTCTTCTGTAGCGAATATGGCGTCTAAATTTTCCATATCTGTAGAAGGTCCGTATTTGTCTTCGATGGGGAAGATGTCAAAATCTTTACAATATTTTTCAGCAAATTCTTCTATCGCTTTTTTTCTCTTTTCATAAGGCCAGATAGAGTCTTGTGAAACTATCTTTTGCAACATCTTTTGAGTCGTTAATCCTATCACGACTCGTTTGGAATATTGGAAAGCTTTGTCTAGGAAAACCTCATGTCCCACATGGAACCTGTCAAAAGTTCCGCCTATGATACCTGTACCGTATTCCATGGAAAATAAAGAGAAATTTAAAGATATAAACCATTTTTATCACAAGAATAAATTAAAGAGTAAATCTTTACAGAATAAAATCCTTGATTGTATGGAACAACTAAAATTGTTAAACTATGAAAAGATAAAGCCTAGACTCTATCAGGAAATGATAGCTTCTACTGCTGTTAAGAAGAACACACTCTGTATATTGCCGACTGGGATGGGTAAAACTCTCGTAGCTATAATGGTCGCAGCTTATAGACTAGAAAAAATTCCAAGCAGTAAAGTCCTTATGGTTGCTCCTACTCGACCTTTAGTCAACCAACACATGAAGAATTTCAGCAACTTGATGAACTTGGAAAAGTCAGAGTTTATCGCCTTGACTGGAAAAATACATGCTAATGATAGGAAAGTCTTCTACTCTAAAGGAAGGGTGTTCTTTGCCACACCAGAACTCATAAGGAATGATATTGAGAATAAGATTCTTGACTTGACTGATTATAGCCTTGTCATTGTAGATGAATGCCATCGTTCTGTAAAAAAATATGCGTATACTTCTGTGATTGATTATTACCTAAAAGAATGTAAAAATTCCTTGATCCTCGGCTTGACAGCTTCTCCTGGCGGAATAAAGGATAAGATAGAAGAGGTTAAGAAAAGTTTACACATAGAAGCTGTTGAGATCAGGACTGAAAAAGATTATGACGTTCAACCGTATGTTCAAGAAACAAAAGTAGAGAGAATTTACGTCGAATTGCCAGAAGAATTGCAGAAGATAAGAATATTATTGGAACAAGCCTACATTAAAAGATTAGAATGGTTGGCCACTTCAAAACTCATCTATTCTATGAAAGTGACTAAAAGAGAATTGCTCGATCTACAAAAAGAAATAGGCAGGATGTATCAACAAACCAGAGATTTTATGGTTGCTAAGGCATTGACAACATGCGCTCAAGCGATAAAGATAGAACATGCCATTGGTTTGATAGAGACGCAAGGTATCACTCCGTTATACAAATATTTCCTGGATCTAGAAAAAAACAAAAAATCAGTCGCAACTAGGAATGTGTTAAACGACTCAAAGATCATCGAAGTGATAAAACAAGTAAAAGAATTGTTTGTCAAAGGAATCGAACATCCAAAATTAGTTAAACTGTTGGAAATAGTAAAAGAAGAAATCGGCAGAAAACCAAACTCGAAAATTATAATTTTTGCAAACTATAGGTCGAGTGTAGAGAAGATTACAAAAGTATTAGAGTCAAAAAACATAGGAGCAAGGGAATTCATCGGACAAGCCATGAAAGATGGTAAAGGTTTGAAGCAGAAAGAACAGATAGAGATTCTAAATGAATTCAACTATGAATTGTTCAATGTTTTAGTTGCGACTGCTATTGGAGAAGAAGGGTTGGATATACAAGAAGTCAATTTAGTCATATTCTATGAACCCGTGCCATCAGAAATTAGAAGCATTCAAAGAAGGGGAAGGACAGGAAGGACAAAAACAGGGAGAGTGATATTCCTGATCACAAAAGGAACTAGAGATGAAGGTTATTATTGGAGTGCTGTTCATAAAGAACAGAAGATGAAAAAGATTTTGTACGATATGAAAGAAAAAAATATGGAAAATAAACAAGAGACATTAAAGGATTGGACAAAATGAATTAACAAATTACAGATGCAGAATCTTTCTCTTTATTGTCAACACATAAAACATAATCGCTATTACCATTATTATCATTCCACGCACAACTGGCTTGGAAGTCATCATAATTAATTGTACCGTAGCATCTCGAATCCCCAGAACATGAATCTTTACTTATTTGATAGTTTTTATTCAGACAGTTAGAAATTAAGATTTTGGCTTTTACAGTACATGTACTCGTAGTCTCTATTGAAAGTGAAGCCGAACATTTTTCTCGGAAAGCAAAACTTAATGTCTCGAAGAAATTCGTTCCTTTCGTCATGTATTGAGCAAAAAATGCTATGAAAAAAATTCCTAGAACTAATATGATAAAAGTTAAACCAATCTTTGATGCCTTAACAATAGCGGGTTCCATCATATTTAATTAGACCTTTTACTTTTTTATCCTTTCTCTTTACTTGAATAAAGACCTTTTAAAAATAATCTTATGAATGTGGTAATCAAGATAGCACCAGACAAAATCATTATACTAATCAAGGTACTTCTTGTTGCTTCGAGTGCGGGTTCAGCCTCTTCTATTTTATTTATTTTGTCTCCCATTTCTTTTGAGTATCCCTTGACGTTCAAAGTTACTGTTACTGTCTCAGATGTTTCATCGCTTTTCATCGTTACATTTACATCATAAATACCGGGAATGATGTTTTCAGAATATATCGATACTGAAAAATGAGATGATTGACCTGAATCTAATTTATCTAAACTATTTGGTTCAATGTAATAGGAATTTTCAGGTATGCCTGTTATGCTGATTATAAAGTTATTTAAGGGGATAGAACCATCATTTTTTACGGTTACTACAAAGTTATTTTCAACGTCTTTGTAAACGTCAAAGGAACGTGGCATTGAAAACGTAATTATGGCTTCAGAATTAATGTTTTGAGAATAGACTATCCCAAACAAAAAAATCAATAAAAATAAGCCAAAAAGTTTTAATTTCATCTTTTTCACTTTTATAATAATTAATCTTTTTACAATTAAATATTGAGAGTGTATCAATGCAAGAAATTCTTAAACCCAATAATAAAATAGTCGTCATGGTAGATTTTAGAGAAAATGGCTGTTCTGTAAAGGATTATCTAGAGGATTTGGGTGTTATAGTTAAACCTATCTCATTGAAAGTCGGTGATTTCATCTGTTCTGATCGGGTATGTGTGGAAAGGAAGACGGGTGATGATTTTGTTTCATCCATCATTGACGGAAGGATATTCAGACAGGCAGAAGAACTAAAGGATAATTTTTCAAAACCAGTCATTATAATAGAAGGTAATAATCACAGAGAAAACATGAATGAAAATGCTATCAAAGCAGCTTTGGCTTCTATCGTTCTAGATTATGATATACCAGTGATTATGACAAGACATGAGGAGGAGACAGCGAAAACTATATTTTGGTTTGCAAAGAGAGAGCAGATGGAATCAAAGAGAAGGATTGTAATAAATGGGAAGAAAAAACCAAAGATGTTCAAAGATTTTCAAGAACGTGTTGTATCTGGACTGCCAGGTGTTTCAGTAGTACTGTCTAAAAGGATATTGGAAAGGTTCAAAACAATCAAAGAATTTGCTAACGCTGATGAGAGTAAGATATCAGAAGTGAAAGGTATCGGCAAAAATCGAGCAAAAAATTTACACAAGGTTCTTAATGAAGAATATAGGGGCACTGCGTGAAACCTATAATAATAGGTTTTGATCCTGGCACTACTGCTGCTATAGCTATACTTGACACCAAAAGTCAACTCCTTCTTCTAAGAAGCAAAAGAAGTTTTAAAAAAAGCGAAATAATTGATCTGATAACAGGAATCGGTAAACCGTTGATGATAGCAGGTGATAGGAATCCTCTTCCGAGGAGTGTGAAAAAATTAGCGAGCACTCTTGGTTGCAAAGCATACAGTCCAGTGAAGACTCTATCAGTATCAGAAAAAGAGAAAATCGTTTATGAATTTATAGGAAAGATAAAGGATGGACACGAGAAAGATGCCTTGGCTTCTGCGATTAAAGCATATACCACATATTCAAAGGTTTTTGAAAGGACAGAACATTTACTATCTTCTTTACGAATGAATGAGTTGTATGAAAAAGTGGTTGATGCAGTGATACGCGGGGAAGTGGGAAATATAAATGAGGCTGTCAACAAGTTATTGGCTAATTCTAAGAAACAAGAAGTTTCTAAAATCAGTAAAAAAATTGAAAAGGAACATTCGAACAAAACTATCACTGAGTTAAAAGAAAAAATGAGAATTCTGGAAAATGATGTAATCATCCTAAGGAAACACAGCCAGAACTTGGAGAACAGGCTGAAAGGAAATGAAGAAAGATTTGATTATTACAGGAAGGAACTGGCTAAAAAAACTGAAACAGATTCCACGAAAGTTATTGAAAGATTGAAGAATGAATTGAAAGAAAAAGAATCTCTGATACATTTCTTGAAATCTTTCAGGAGGTTAGAGTTGAACGGATATGTGCCGATGTTAGAAATTGGAGAGATAAATGAAAGTATAATAAAAGATTTGAACCAGAAGTTTGATTTAACTGGCAAAGTCATACTTGCAACTAGACTTGAAAATATTCAGATATTGAATGATTATAAAATCAAAGCCTTGATAACCGTGACAGAACCAAGTAAAGCGATATTAGAAAAAGTTGATTTTCCTGTCATGGCCAAAAAAGATATTTCCATAGAGAAATTGAAAGATATATTTGTCGTCAAGAAAGATGAGTTTGAAGAAGTATTGAAGAAAGTAAGAAAAGCAGGTTTTGTTCAATGGATAGAAGGACACAAAAAAAGAAAATTTTAAAGGATGTTATTGTTTTCCTCATAAAATTCAACCTCTTACTGATTCCATTCTATGCAATAATCTATTTTGACATATCTTCCTACACTCTTCAGTCTGCTTTCGCAAATTTTATCGGTAATATTTTAAAGGGATTAAATTATCAAGTCAAAATATCAGGTTTTTTTCTGTTGATAGGAAAGAATGAATATCCTGTAGACATTTCTATGGACTGTATAGGTTGGAAAGGTGTTTATTCACTTTTTGCCTTAGTCTTTGCAACTTCTGGAAAAGTTAGAGAAAAATTAAAATTCCTAGCGATATGGATGCCAGTTTTATTCGTCATAAACATCGTAAGAGTTCTCGCGACACTACTCTTTGGCCTAAATTATGGCATGAAATATATTGAATTTATTCACACATTTTTATGGCAAGAAGTGATGATAGCAGCAATCATAATCATCTGGTATTTCTGGTTGAAAAAGAGAAATTTAATTAGAGAGAAAAAAGAAAGTTAATATATAGACTCAAGGTGAAGACTTGCCAAAGGTAGAAGAATTAGAGGAAAAAATAACCAAATTTGAGGACAAGATACAGTTAGGCGGCCTTGTAAATGAAAAAAGATTTGCTGATTTAGAGTTGAAGATAGGAGAATTGAACGAAAAATTAAAAGAAGTAACGACTGACTTTCCTAAATTGAAAGAAAGGGCTGTAGAGATAGAAGACTTATTGAATGTGATAAACCTTGGTCTTTCTGAATATAAGGATGATTTTGATAAAGTTGATTCTCGCATTTCTGATTTTCAAAAATTACCAGAAACTCTTGAGAGTGTAAGGTCGAACCTCGAGAGTAAAATGAGAGAACTGAATGAAAGTGTAAAAGGTTTAAATGCCAACGTGGAAGTGCTCAAAAATATAAAAGAAGATATCATCAAGAACACTGAGGAAACTATTTCTTCAAAAGTTAAGCTGTTAGAAGAAAGTTTAGAAAGAAATAAGGCAGAAGTAGAGCATGTTAAAAAAGATTTGGACGGTTTTTCTGTAGCTCTGAGGGCGTTCGAAAGGACGATTGAAATGACTAACTTAGATGATATAATAAGACGATTCGATTCCTTAGATAAGAAAATAATCAATAACGAGACAGAACTCGAGAAGTTTAGGAGACTTGTCCCTGATATGTCGATGGCTGTTGGGGACGTGGAAGTTCTGAAGAAGAGGTTAAAAGAGCTGAGTTCAAGTGTCATGGATGTTTTAACCAAGATGAACGAGTTCGAGTTAAGTATCAATAAAAAAATACCATTACTTGAAGAATTAGCCAAGAAAGCTGAGACTGAGGATTTCAAAACTACTATTTCTAAGTTGGATGATACTAAAAACGCTGTTGAGAAAGTTTACGGGGATGTCAATGAGAAGTTTTCAAGATTGGCGGCAATTAGCGACGAAGTCAACATGATTAAGACTGATATAGAAACATTGAAGACGATGAAAACAACCTTAAATGAAGCTGTTACAACAATAAAAAATGAGTCAGTTAAAGAAATAGTAAGCCAACCACCAGCAGATTATGAGATGAGGATGGGTAAACTGGAAGAACAAGTTAGAAATATCCCATCATTGAATATTGATAGCATTCTAGCAGAAGTTAGACAAAAGACGAATGAAGTAAACAACCAAAGTACTGGTAATATCGATAATGCAAGGTATGAAGCCTTGACAAAGAAAATCGAGGATTTAGAAAGGGTTATGATGAACATGAATAAAGAAGTTCCTACACCACAACCTGTACCTCGACCGATTGAGGTAGAACCTAGAATATTAAAAGTCGATAATGTGATAAAACAGATTCCAAAAAATGTATCTGATGAGATTGTTTCCTTGAAAGATATTGTTTCTCGTGTTTCTTCTGATAATAATGACTTGAAGAAAGTGATAATGGACTTGAGAATCGATCAGATGCAGTCCATAACAACAGATATTTTTGTGAATGTTACTGCAAGAGTAAGCACGATAGAGAAAAAACTCAGTGAAATCGAGGAAGAAATAAGCAAAATGAGGTCAATTCAATAGGGATTATCCAGTAAAGTTTATAAGTATTAGTTGATTAGTTTTCTCTTATGTCTCACACTTTGGTCATAACTGAGAAACCACAAGCTGCCGTAAGGATAGCTTCAGCCCTTGCCGAATCTCAAGTAAAAAGGATTGGAAGAGGCGGTGCTTACTGGCTGGAATTTAACAGGAGGAATAAGAAACATGTGGTTGTTCCTGCTGTAGGCCACTTGTTCGTTTTAGATACTATAAAAGGGAATGGTTGGGATTATCCTATTTTTGACGTGGAATGGGTACCTACTTTCACTAAAAAAGGTTCTGAGTTCACTAAAAAGTATTACAATAACATAAAATCATTGGTTAAGGACGCTGACGAGTTCATAGTTGCGACTGATTTTGACACGGAAGGAGAGGTTATAGGCTATAATATTCTGCGTTTCTTATGCAATCAGACAGATGCGAAAAGGATGAAATTCTCTACGTTGACAACGCCAGATTTGATAGAATCTTATGAAAATATAAATGATCACATGGAAATTGGTCAAGCTGAGGCAGGTTTAACCCGTCATTATCTAGACTTTCATTGGGGTATCAACACAACTCGTGCGATGACTTTAGCCATGAAAAAATGCCTTAAAAATTCATTCACCGTAGTCTCAAGCGGTAGAGTTCAATCGCCTACATTAAAGATACTTGCTGAAAGAGAGTTAGAGATAAAGAAATTCGTTCCTGTTCCTTATTGGCAACTTGAATTACACTGTTTAGTAGATGAAAAGGGTATCGTTGGGTTGTACATTAAGGATAAGATATGGAAAAAGGACGAGGCATTAAAAATAGTCGCTGAATGTAAGGGAAAGGATGCGTTAGTAAAGGATTTAGAAAGTAAAAAATACAATGCATTACCACCTTTACCCTTTGATACGACAACTTTACAGACAGAATCTTACAGATGTTTTGGCTTTTCGCCTGCACAGACGATGAGCATTGCTGAATCTTTGTACAATCAAGCATTGATTTCCTATCCAAGGACTGCCTCTCAGAAGTTACCTTCAAAGATTGGTTATAAAAAAATCTTACAAGGATTGTCTCAAATAAATGTTTTCAAGAGTATCAGTCAAGAATTATTGTCTAAAACTGTGTTAAAACCAAGAGAAGGCAGTAAAACAGACACAGCACACATAGCAATCTATCCGACAGGAGAAATACCAAAAGGATTAACGAGTCAACAGCAAAAACTGTATGTGTTGATAGTTAAACGCTTCTTCTCTGTATTTGGAGAGCCTGCTGTTAGAGAAGTATCAAAGATTATCTTGGGTGTGAATGATCATGATTTCATAGCAACCGGTGTCAAAACGATCGATCCTGGTTGGACTAGATACTATGAAGAGTTTATTAAAATTGAAGAAAAATTCTTGCCAAAACTACAGAAAGGGCAAGTATTGAAAGTGAAAGAATTGAAGATGCTGGAGAAAGAAACTCAGCCACCGAGCCATTACACACAAGGTTCTATAATAAAAGAAATGGAAAAGCGTGGTTTAGGAACGAAGGCCACGAGAGCACAGATACTTCAAACGCTGTATGACCGTGGATACGTGAAAGGGAAGAGCATAGAAGTCACTGGATTTGGTCAAACAGTTACAGAAGTATTGAGCGAATATTCGCCAAGGATTGTAAGTGAAGATTTGACAAGAAAGTTTGAAGATGAGATGGAATTGATATGGCAAAGAGAGAAAAAGATGGACGAAGTCATAAACGAATCTAAAGATGTTTTGACTGATGTCTTGACTGACTTCAAGAATAATGAAGAGAAAATCGGTGAAGCCCTTGCAAAAGCCTATATTTCTTTCAAGAAAGACCAGAAATTCATAGGAAAATGTCCTCAGTGTGGTGGCGATATAAAAATTATAACTTCAAGAAAGACTGGAAAAAGGTTCTGTGGTTGTTCTAATTACAGCAAGGGTTGTAGATTCTCAACACCGCTTCCTCAGAGTGGTAGTGTAAAAGGTTTGAATAAGCAGTGCGAAATCTGCGGTTATCCAGTGATTGCCGTAAGGTTTAAGAGTAGATGGTTTAATTCTTGTACAAACATGAAATGTCCTTCAAAAGATAATCAGAATAAGAGTTAAATTAGAAAGGTTAAACGAAAAATTAAAGACGTTACAAGATTAACAACTTATAGATGTTCCACCTGAATCAACACAAGATATTCTATTGTTGTTAATGGTGTAATGCGTTTTGTTCATTAAACAACAGTAATCCCTTGCATAGTTGTCCCTTAGAGCACTTTTGGCATTGTTGCAGTAATCTAAGTCACTACTACAAGAATTCAAACTATTGCCGTATGCGTCAATTCTGCTTTCACAAACGCCTAAATTTTGGTTACAATCTGAAAGGGAAGAACTAATACCATTTTTTTCATTCTGACAATTCAGTAAGGATGTGGACTTACTTGTCAAGACATTATTACAAGTATTCAAGTTTATGTTGCATGCACTCAGGTTTTGAGCCAGACATTGTGTTTGATTGTTTAATGTCCTCAACTGATCCTCAAGAGCAGTCTTATTGGTTTCTAATATCCTCGCATAGTTGCCAGTCGTGAAGTTGAAATAAGAAAGTATGCCTATGATTATTATCAGGATTAAAGAAATGATAAGCGACTTATTAATGCTTGGAAAATTCCATTGATATTTTTTATTGTAATTAGTACTCCATGAATTCTTTACCAAATCCATTTTCCCACCTTAATATCCCGAATAAGTTATTTGGTGATTTTCTTTTCCCTAAATGAAAGCCTAACCTCTGGGATAGTTGGGGGTGTGTTGATAATGTCAACAGTGTTTTCTACAGCTCTTAACCCTTTCAGAGTGAGAACATAAGAATTACTTTTTTTTGTTACGAATCCTCCATCAATCAGTTGTTTTAAATGTTTGTAGACTTCGCTGCTGCCGATGGGAACGCCCATTCTTTCGAAGTATTTAGTCATTACAGTGTAACCCATTGGTTCGTTCTTTAATATGAATAGCAACAACAATCGTTTTCCAGAAGCAAAGGCCTGACTCACATCAAAAATATCTTGGATTGTTTGTGGTTTCATATTAATTACCATTTAGTGAATAAAGTTTTTAAGCTTGAAATAGAAAAGGATTTAAGCTTTGATTTTGGCGTCTTCCATCCTTTCCCATAAGTGTATTGACCTTTTTTATTGGTGAACACAAATCTTACTTTAAATATCTTCAATAAAATTGCGATGATTATCAAGAGGATGATTATTGCAAGTGGGATTGAATAATTCTTGACAAATACGAGAAAACCAGTGAAAGGAAATGGTTTTCCTTCTGGTATTGTTGTTGTGGTTGTAGGAATTTCTGTGGTTGTGGTTGTTGTTGTGGTTGTTGTTTCAGTAATTTCCTTTAGCATTAAACTAAATGTTGTTCTGAATGCTTGACTTCCGTCTACTGTACTACCAGTAGCCTTTAAAGTAACTATATAAGAGTAGATAGAAGCGTCTTTTGGTATATCGAACTCAACCAAAACATCTTTTGAATCGTTTTTCACTATTGCAGAGTATCCTGCAGGTGAAATTGAGTACCAACTTGAATTAAGTCCTTCTGATTGAATCGTAAAAACGACATTATTAAGCGGAAGAGTTAAATTACTTTGAAACTTACCAGCTAATGTTAATTTACTTCCAACTTCAACTTCAACTTTTTCTGGAAAACCTATAAATTCAGCATTGCCAGCGAGTATAACTCTTGTTCCACCAGAGTTTTGAGTATTACTTCCTCCTGAGATAGGTGGAATTTGGGGACGGAAAGATACTGAAATGTCAATCGATTTCATATTGTTTGTTTTATCAGATTCAAGTATGACGTTGTTTGGATCTGCTATTATTGTAATAGTATGAAAGCCTCTTACAGCTGGCCAAAAGAATTGTAAGTCTTGAGAAACGCCGGTAGGTAAAGAAATGGTCTTATTTTCTATACTATTTTCATCCAGTTTAAATTCTACGGTGACATTATTGGTACTAGTGCTTCCTATGTTTCTAATGGTTGCAATGATTTCAATATTATCGTCTTCTATTGGTGAAGTTGGATTGATTACAATAGAATCGACTGTTAAATCAGGTAAATTATACTTTAAATGACAAAGATTTTGAGGATCTACCATGACGTTTCCGTCTGGAACAGATAGAATATATTCGATAGAATTCTTGAAAAGAGTTATCGCATCCCTTGACCAATAGTAGGGGTTTGTCACACCGAAAAATACTATTCTGCATTTATTTGTTTGATTATTGTATAATTCTGTACCTGGTTCTGCTGCCGCTATCACGACATTATCACCGTCTGTTGGTATCGATGCTATTGGCGTTAGTCTGTATCTTCCGCCGGTTAAGTCGAGTATAGTTCTCCCTGCTACGATGTGGACATAAACAGTTTCTCCAAGACTGAAACCATTTGTTATCGAGGTTGAATCATTTGTTATCACGATTTTTTGTGAATCAGTGGAAAAAAGTGTACTTATTCCTACAGGTAGTATCCAACCCCAATCATCGGGATAAGAAGAATCTATAGCAATCGTTGGATGATCGTTAACGGGAATGTTTGCAACAAAACTATCCAATTTTTGATAAGCATAGACATTACCTGGTCTACCAGCTATAATAATCATGTCGAATTGGGAATAGTCAACGATGGAATTTTTATCGATTGATGTGACGTTGAAACCCATCGATGTTAGGACATAGTAAATGTCTTTTTCATGGAAAGTGTCAAGCTTCGTTGAATTTTTAACGATTAGAGCAACTGTAACAGCTTGAACAGATGATAGAGTTAAGGAAATTATGAAAAAAAATGTTAGATGGTATGCTATTGACTTGGTATTCATCTTTTTTTACCTCTTTTATAGTTGACAATTAAGGAAACGATCAGAAGGATTGCTAAAATTATTGCTAAAATGAGAATATAACTGTTTTGAGAAGAATCTCCATAGGCCATGATTGTTATATCAGATGGAACTTGGACTGATTTTATCACACCGCTCGTGTAAGTCACTATTATTTGTCCCATGTAGGCTCCGGGGTCGCTAACTTTTGTGACAAAATCTATAGTTTTTGTATCATTTGGTTCCATTTTAAAGTAAGGATTCTTGATCGTGATTACTTGAGATATATTACCAGTGACAGTGGCGTTAATTTCTAGGCTTATGTTGTTATGATTTTCTACAATCAATGATCTTTCCACTGTATCAGACGTATTCAAACGAATGACCATTTTTGGTGGTCTTAGATAGATGATTAGAGCGTTAACAGAATTGAACAAGATTAATGAAAATACTATCAGGACAAGAATTGTGAATAATTTTTGTTGCATTTTTCATCACTTATCAGATGTATCTCTGATATTACTACTTTACAGGGATAAAGATTTAAATTTAATCTGTCATAAAAATTCTTTTTTCAGAAAATAGAAATTTTTCCTGCTTTTATAGGCGAAATAAAAGAATTTACTACCTTATTTAAAAAAAATTTCTACAAGATAGAAATTACTTTCTTTTCATCTTTTTGTCCAACTGTAAGGCTCTGTTTCTCATCTCTTCGAATGATCTATTCTTTGCTTCTTTGTTTATTATCGGTTTTCCTACTGGTTTATTTATTTCAACTTTTGGTTTTTCTGTCATCTTTACTTCCAAGTATTTGGGGCCATCAATGTTTACAGTGACATGACCTTTCTTGGATGATTTATTGGTTGGAATCTTATAAGATGAAAAAGAATCTCTAATTCTACCGTTAAACTTCCAGATTGCTATTCCAGCTACTGCCAGTACTATTAAACCTGTGACTGGATAAACATACTGTGAAAGATCGGGTAATACAAAAAGACCTGTTGGGTTTGATGCTGAATTAGTTTTATTCTCAGTTTCATTCAATTGAGGTGTAGTACATGAGTTGTCAACAACACATTGAGATTCTAGGTTGCAACCGCTTGGATTACATACTCTCAATTGTTTCATCTGTGTTTGATCGCATGGACTCATTCCACAGCCTGAGTTTGACCAAGGATCACAAGTGCATTCGGTTAGTGTCGTGGTTGTTCTAACAGTCGTAGTTGTTCTTGTTCCACCGCCATATGAATGACTACTCCCATCATTATTCCCATTATTTGATGATCCGATAGTTGTGGTGGTTGTTGATGTGGTTGTTGTCGTGGTTATTTCAGTTGATTCACCTAATGCATAGACCGAAAAACTAGTAATTTCTGTTGATATGATATCGTCATTAGGATATCTTACCGCACTTTGTTTGACCCAAGTTTCATTGCATGTGTTTGAAGTTTTATTAAAGAAACTGCATTTGTAGATGGCTAGAGCCTGCTCGTTGCTGAAGACTAGACTAGAATACTTGAACTTCAATGCTCCGCTTATATTGCTGAGTGAAGTTGAAACTTGGTATGCTTTAATAAAATTAGCATTTGGTAATGTGGAAGAAACGGGATCTATCGTTACTTTCAAAGTACTACCCAAGTTTACTAGGTTTAGATTCCTTATCAATAAGTTTAGAATAGATGAATCGTATTCCAAACCAAGATCGACTGTGGCGTTTGGTGAAGTAATGATACCATAACCGTTTATCGTTGAAGTGTTTACCACTATAGAACTACCTGGTTGGTATAGTTTGATGGTTGCTGATATAGGTGTACCTGCTACATTTGTTACATTAATAGGCAAATTTACTGAAAACGTATTTATTTTACATTCGTTGTTGTTATTACAAGTTCCTCCTATTTTACTACAACAGTAAGAACTGTTATAAGTACAAGCTTTTGGCGTGAACTTGCATGAGTTTTGTGAACCAGAACACCAAGAATCCTTGTAAAAACCGTCGTTATAACATCTATCTTGCAGATTGCAATTTACACATAGGCCAGGTAATCCACAACTATCGTCAAGACCAGTACAAGGAAATACAGAATCTCCTCTACCGTCGATAAAAACATTAAAATAGCCTTCTCCTATCGGAATTTTATCAGCACAATTTCCAGCAATATAAAGTTGTCCAGATTTATCGTTACCGGCGATATTGACTTGTAAGTTTATATTTTTCAGTTCGTTTGCGTTTACGGAAACGCTCATTGGAATAACATAATTCGAGAGAGTAGAATATGGAGTGAAATTCAAGGTTAATCCCTGAGCGTTATTATTCTTGACGCTCATGATGTAATCAACAAAAGTAGCATCGAAAGGATAATCAGCATACGAGATGCTTAAATAACCTCCCCCATATAAAGATATAGGAACTCCATAACTATTGTATATAATTGGACTTGTACACGCACTTGCACAAGAAATAATCATAAGGAATAATACAGAACTAAATATTGTTCCGAAAATTTTGTTCATTGCATCACCGTTTATTACTGATTGATGGTTAAACATTTAAGCCTTTTGTGTGAAAAAAAAATAAAAATCTTTTCCTCATTTCATCGGAAAGTTATATGGAGGTAGATATGATTTAGGGTCACCAAATCTTATCCGGTAATATGTAATTAGATGGTTTAAATATACCCTTTGTGAAAGGAAAATCTAGATTTTACCTCCATAAAAAAGGTTTTAAGATTAACTGTTATAATGGTAAATATGCTTGAACAAATTCCGATATGGTTTTACTTGATAACTTCAGTAATATATAGTTCTTCAGCTTTAATAGGCTTCTTAGTAAGTTATTTTGCTTTCAAATCGTACAGGATGACAAAGAACAAATCCCATCTGTTCCTTTGTTTAAGCTTCTTGGTTATATGTTTAGGAATAGCAGTACTCGCTTCGACCAGCATCTACATCTATTCGACGTTACAGATATACAAGGGATCTGCGATCAGTTTGAACTTGTTGAACTATCTTGGTTTCAGGACGTATTACATCTTTTCGGCGATAGGTTATGTTCTGTTGACGTTGTTGTACTTGCCGAAGAAAGTGATGAACAAGTTATTCATTCTTTACGTCCCGATATGGTATGCTAGCTCACTCAATTTTCATGTTGTTTCTATAGTTTTAGTACTGTTTGTGATTCTCCAGAGTATTTTTAACTCTGTGAAAAGAAGAAACTTGAATTCCTATCTTGTGACTTTTGCTTTTGCTTGTTTGTTGGTGTTCCATCTTCTGTTATTGTTGACTGCCTTCACTCCGTCTATATATATAACAGCCAACGTCTTCCTGATAATAGGGTTCCTGTCTTTGTTGTTTATGCTTATCCGGGTGAACGCTACATGAGCGAGAAGAGATCAAAGCTTCAGATATTCATGGACATACTTACCCTTATCCAGAAAGAGAATGGGAAGACTAAGCCGACGAGGATTCTTTATGGAGCGAACTTGTCTCATGGTGCGTTGAAAGAGTACTTGAACTATCTCGTTTCTAATGGATTCGTGCAAGAGGTTAAAGAGAAAAGTCATGTGTTCTATTCGTTAACGGAGAAGGGTTATGGGTTTATCAACGAGTTTAGAAGGATGAAAAGATTGACTGAAGCCTTTGGATTACCTATGTAATTACGTGCAACCGTTAACATTCCCACATTGGACCCATCTTATCGTTCTCATGAATAATGTTTTCCCATCATTTGTTAAATCTAAAACAGAATTCCTGTTAAACCATCCGATGTATGCATACCTTCCTATGTTACCTTCACTATCAGATATAAACATGGTTGATATATCTTTAGTGTAAATTAATTTGGCGATAGTTTTAACTTTTACATAATTTGTAAATATACCGTTCATATCTTTATTAGTGCTGTAAATATTACCAGAAAGATTTTTTGTTATTGAATGATTATTTACAAATAATATATTTTTTCCTGTAATCATACTCCCAACATCAGAAGAAACATAATTGAAATTGTCTGCAGCTCTAGCATATGTATAGTCAGGAATCTCAATGAACCCCTTACTGTTTTTCACGTGCGAATTATAAACTGCTGAGTTGAAATGTATGTTGCAACCCGATGAAGAGCTGCAAACAATAAAATCATAACCCTTCAACTCATCATAAGTCCATGACAATTCACGTTTATTGGCAACAGTAAAACCATTGTCTTTTAAGAATTGTATTATCTTCTGTTCAGTAGGCCCTCTGCATAAATTGTCAGCACAAATGAAAGCAGCTTTGTTCTTGATCGTCGGCAGTATCGTCAACATTTTTACACTCGGTTTAGAATTCAATTCCCCATCATTGACAGTAAGAGTCACATTATATTCTCCTTCTTGATTGTAAACATGAGTTGTAATTTTATCAGAAATCCATGATGAATTTTTACCATCACCAAAATTCCAATAATATGTCAGATTATATCCGTCAGGATCATAAGAATCAGAAGCATCAAACTGTATGACTTGTCCCTCATAACCCATTGGGTTTGGTGTTATCTTCATTATAGCTATAGGTGGACGATTCCCATTTGAACTAGTAAGACAAGAATCACCACAAGCTGCCCATACTAATGTCCTGTTCAATATTTTTATTCCTTCTTCTGTCAAGTCTGACACAGAAGCTTGATAGAACCATCCCATGTACACGTATCTTCCTTTGTTCTCATTCTCGTCGGATTTGAACAGTGTTGATTTTCTATTGTCCTGTTTCACATCAGCCAAGTCTATCACAGACTTCAAGCTATAATCTGGTACAACAGTAATCTTCTTGTTAAGAGAGAATATCTGTGGGTTCTCGTCTCCGTTGAATATTGAATCATCAGGTTTTGTTAAGTACAAACTATTTCCTGTAGAAAGATACTCATACGGATTATCAACATATCCCAATCTCCAAGCACCTTCTGCTTCTATCGTGTCAGTTATTTCCACAAACGGTTTTTTATAATTTTTGTGCAAATCATTCGCTGGATATTTGACATCGACTTTACAAGCTCTCAACTCATCAGAGCAAAGGATTACATCATAATCTGCTAGTTCTCTACTATCCCAAGAATTGAAAGCCTTTCCAACGACCATCCAATTATTCGAATCCAACCAACTCATTAATTTTGGCTCTAAACCATCTAAACAATATGTATTGGAACATAGATAAGCAATACTACCGATTTTTGCCGCACCGTCAATACATTGCCCCTGATAACAGTTGAAATTTTTTGTAGCGCAATCATCTAATTTTACTAAATCATAACAGCCGTCAGGTTTTTTCGTACAAGTGTAAACCTTATTATCCATACATTTTGTTCCAAGAAAAGTACATTCATCCTGACAAGAAGGTGTAGGATCATAACAATACGAAGGGTTACCTGTACAATATCCATCAACGGTAAAAGATTGACAACAGTAATTTGTGCATGTTTTAGAGAATTGAACAGTGTTCCCACCGCAATAATAGGTTCTATAGAAACCCTCATAGCATCCATTTTTATTTGAAATATCTTCACAATCTGGATATGTACCACAAGAACTTTCAGTGTTTTCACAAGCCTGTGGGTTAGAACTTCCTCTGCCTAGTATTGAAACAAAGATAACTCCTCCCAGATCAAATTGACTACCTTCACCACACGCGTATAACACATTTAGATTTCCATTTTTAGTTAATCCATCAACAAAGACTTTTATTCCAACTGTAGCTCTCCACTTAGGAGGAATCGTGATAGTCGAACCATATAAATAATTCAATAGTGAGTTGTCAGGAGCAAAACTTATAGTAACGCTATCAAACTTGTTTGTGTTGTTGACTGTCAGGTTGTATGTTATTATTTTTTGACTAGGATTATACTTACTTCCATTTATAGTCAGAATTCCACCACCAAAAAGTGAGATAGGAACCCCATATTCATTGTAAACTATAGGGGTTGTGCATGCTAGAGAGATTGGAATCATAAGTAGAGTAAACAATAATATGAAAAGGTATAATTTCATTTTTTTTCACCAATCAGGGATTAATATTATTCTTATTACTAATATAAGGAGTTAAAGTTTTATTTTTATCTATATCACTTCAAAATAGTTCTTATTTTTGAAATAAACAATTTTTCTACCTTATTTAGATAAAATTTCTATTAAATATTAAACTTTACAACCTTTGGCATTTCCACACTGGGTCCAACTGATTGCTCTTGCTAATGTTGTGTTACCGAGTTCATTCAAAACAGAGAATTGACCATTGAACCAACCCACATATAAGTATCTTCCACGTGAACCAGATTGATCTGATTTAAAGAATGTTGATTTACCATTATCATATCCTGCATCTGCCAAATCTTTTACTAGTAATAAATTATCAGATATAGTTGTCATTGTCTTGTTTGAACTGAAGATTCTTGTCGAACCGAAATGACCTGTAGTAATGGGGTCGCTGATTGTAACATAAATATTATTGATGTTATTTATTGCATATCCTAATTTAGTTTTCGTATAACCGAAATTATTAGCTGCTCTTAGAGTTGTAGTATCCCCTATCTCAACAAATGGCATCTTTTTATTCATATACATCTTGTAAGTATCGTACGTATATCTGGAACCAAGTTCACAAGCTATGCCCGAATCTGAACAAACCATTACATCGGTTTTATTTAATTCAGTGATATTCCATCTATCTACTCTGTTAGTTGTTACATTCCAACCTTCAGATTTTAACCAAGCTATAAGTTTTGGCTCATTATCATCATTGCAAGCGTAATCTTTACATAAGAAAGCTATTTTTCCACCAATCTTTGGAATAGAGCTGTTCACAAAGAATACAGCTTTTTCAGTATCATTTACGTTTCCGGCAGTATCATTCACATAAAACCTTAGAGATTGCCATCCACTTCCGTATGAAGAGTTTGATATGTTGACATAATAGAGTAAATAATTAGTATTTACATATCCTAGTTGCATCGTAAAGTTTGTACCATTGTTTAATTCAACTATTACTTTGTCAATTCCAGATGATGATTGTCCGTAAGGGGTTTGATCTATTACTTTTGCTGAAATAGTCTCATTTTCTTCTACAGTAATGTTTGCCGTTAATATATCCCAAATCTTTGGAGATTTTGTATCGATCAAGAATTTATATGAAGTATCTTTTGCCATTGTTCTTCCAATCAAGTCTTGTGCTCCAGAAATACTTATAGTGTACCAAGCGTTGGGCATATCAGGAGTTATATTATAATAACCAATCCATGTTCTGTTGTTTGATGACCATGAACCATTGATAATGTATGTGTTGTAAGGTTGATACCTACCGAATGTCACATTTGGGTTTATAGGTTGATTCATATCTCTGTTGAAAGTGATATTGAAAGTTATGTTGCCAGCTTTTACGTAGGTTTGATTGTTAATCACTATCGACGGGTTTAAAATGACTGAGATTACTCTTGGTAAATTTGTGTCGATGATGAACCAAGTTGATGTGTTTTCGACAATATTTCCAACTAAATCTTTTCCAGAGATGTTGAGTGTATAGTTATCAATTGGTATCGAGTCGTTTATATTGGAAAGTCCACTCCAAGTCTTTGTAGATGTCCAATTACCTATAACTGTAAAGTTTTTATATGGTGTTACGTTGCCATAAGTTACTGACAATGGTATTGTGACATTCATGTTCTTATCGAAAGTTATGTTGAATAGAGTGTTGCCCCTACCAACGTAGATTGAATTGTTAAAGATTATAGATGGCGTTATGATGACTGAAGTGACTCTTGCTGGTGGTGGTGTGGTTACACTAAACGAATCGATGATAGTGTCGTTCACATTACCTAAAGTGTCATTTGCAAAGTATAGGACTATATGGATACCAAGTGGGGGGTTTGGAATGACTACGGTATAAGTATTGTTCGCTAATTTATTCATCTTGTAGTTCTGTATGAGTGATCTTATTATCAAACCGTTACAAATCCAATTTAAATCAGGTCCACTATTATCATGGAAAGTTATATTCAATTGACCGGCATTAACATTGGTTGTAAAGTTCAACCATTTTATTTGTCCTGTAGAAGTATTTATTTTATTCAGTTTCAGTTGACCTTGTGCATAAACATCCATATTGTCATGAGAATAATCCATATCACCCATTATAGCTGTAATTAAGTATTTGCCATTTGTTAGATTAATGAGGAAAGTTCTATCTACGGAATCAAAAATTAAATCTCTTGTTAAGTTAATTGGTAATATTCCAGTTGATCTATTTCTATCGCCACTAGGGGATGAAAACCAACCATAATTGTTAGATGAATTCTTTAACATTGCCGTAGTTATTTTTGCGTATCCGTTTTCTACTGGAGACGTATCCATACCGAAATCGAATTTGTATAAATCTGTGTAACGTTCGAGTATGACTTTATCCACTCCATTCTCATCCCAAACATCGACAGAAGCAGTAACGTTTTCACCTAATTCTATACTAGGTATAGAAGAATTTTCAACTCTTGGTGGAATGTTATCTATAATCAACCTCATACATCCAGACCAATTACCCCAATTGTTGAATTCATCTCTTGCTCTAACTTTCCAAGAGTAAGTACCATTTTCGAATGAATAATCGCTGAATGTCCATGAAGTTATGTTCCCTTCTTTAGATATAACAACACCCCCAGAACAGGATGAACCTGAATGAACCTGAATCCTGTATCTATTAATTAGACCATTACATCCTACATCGATTGGAATAGACCAAGAGAAAATTGGGATTGGATTCGTTATACTGTTATTAACTGGACTTAATGGTGTAGGTGAGTTTGGACCTGAATTATCTGAATTTATTGATAATGTTCTTATTTCTGAAGTTTCCCATGAATCATTAACTGAACCGTAGATTATGTGAGAACTGGTATCATTCCATGAAGTTAGGAATACACAAGATAATTCTGGTTGACTCGTTGCATTACATAGAATAGAAGAATTCACGAATAAAGTCAAACTATCAAAATCTGCATCAAAAGCATTGACAGTGGTTATGTTAACAGGATTATTTTCTTTTACACATGTTACATTAGATGATATATTATCTAGTGTGGGTCTAGCATTCTCTTTGAAAGTTCTTAAACTTGAACCAGCTTGATTGCCAAGAACATCATTTACAAAAACTCTGTATGTATAAGTTACTCCGTCTGTTGTAGTTTTATTTTTAAAGCAGATAGAATTTCCAATCTTGTTCATCGATTCATTGGTTCCATTCCATTCTAAAGTGCAAGTATCAACATTTGACGGATCATAAACAGTGATATTAACAAAAATCCAATTATCTTTTCCTCTTGCACCATTGAATGGGGTTGGGTAAACAAAAGTTATGTTTGGTCCAGCGCTATCAAAAGTGAAGAAATAAGTTGTATGATTTATGTTGTTTGAAGTATCGTTGGCATAGACATCTAACACTTTCAATCCGTCTGGCCATGATGTTGTATCAACACTAACTTCTGCATAATTAACACTTCCACTGAATAATGTCGCTTCTGGAGAACTTACTTTAACATCATCGAATTGAGCAGTAACATAAGTGCTGTATGCTATATGTAAACCTATCTTACCGGATGTATAAGTATTGTCAGAGAATGAATTGACATAATTTCCATCCCAATAAACATCAAAATTACTTCCAATGGCTCTAATTTTTATTGTATGCCAAGAAGAATCGAAAGTATAACCAGTCCAATCACTTAATTGAGTCCAACTTCCAGGATAAGTGTCCAACCTCCACACTTCTATAGAGTTATCATCATGTATACCGGCCCAGTATTGTCTGCCATCATTTTGAACTCTGAAGCTTACACCTACGTAAGTGCCTGGGTTAGAACTAGTGGCTTTCGATTTAGATTCTAATATATAATCAGTCCAACTTGTATCTCCAGCAAAAGCATAAGTTTGTGTGATGCTACCATTTTGAGTTAATTCTCCGTTCACAACACTCCATGTTCCATCTGAAAATGTCCATGGGTTATCTGTAGTTGTTCCACCTGAAGCAGAGAAAGTGTCATAGAATATTGATTTTGTATACCAGACATTGCCAACATTCACATTGTCTTCTACTGTTAAATTAATCCATGTTCCTGACATAATGGTAGAACCATTTGATGGAGAAATCAAAGTTATTATTGGCGGTATATTATCAAGAGATGACCCATCAACTTCTAAAGTATAATTGAAAGAAGAGGGTATAGTAGCTACATTCAGGGATAAATTCAAGTTCAACATTTTTTGTGAAAGAGGGGGAAAAAAGTAATAACTAGTCTCATTCCAACATTCCCAGTATCCAGGATAGAATTGACTACAGTTTAGATTGAAACTGTCAACAGAAGCTGCTAAATTATATTCTGCAGGATCTATGGGTATTGTTTTGTTGATGTAGAATATGAAGAAGATTGGAACCTCTTTGTTGATATTGTTTGTGATATTGAATTGGGAACTGTAAGTATTACCACCTGTCATGTTGTTTGGGAAGGGTTGAATGATTTGTATTTCTAAGTTTATAGCATAAACTATAGTTGGAATTAAAAGAATTATCGTTACTAATATAATTTCTTTTTTCATCCATCCACACCTTCCTGATAGATCGATTGAATTTGTTCTTGATTTAGAGTAATATTCCAAATTCTTGGATTAGAAATTATTCCGTTGAAGAAAGAAATCGGATATGGTGAATTCTCTCTTTCAGATTTTGCAATAGTAACAGGATAAGTTGTTATAAAAATACCACCTGAATGTGAACCACTTGCAACTTCTGTTCCATTTATATATAATTTCATAATTGTTCCATCATAAGTCCCTAAAACATGTGTAAAACTATTTAGAGGGATTACAGTTCCGTATAGGACTGATCTGCCAGAAGTGGTACCATCTTTGTTTAGCAAAAATCCAACTCTTCCGATCCCATCTTCAAGAAAGATAGCATAAGATTCAGTATAATTTCCAACATTTCCCTTTCCAATGATTTGTGGATAGAAAGTATAACTTATAGGATTTATCCACGCTTCAATTGTTATGGTGTTGATAATATCTAAACTAGTCGAACTAGGGATTTCAACATAATCGTCGACACCATCAAAATTTAAACTACCCCAAGTTGGGCCATTCGCAGGACAATCTGGTTTCAAAGTACCGTCATTATTATATTGAGACAAATCATCGGCTACACAACCTGAATCTTCATCTAAAGGTAACCATAGAATTATATTTGGATTGGTAGAAACACTAGTGATTAAAGTGATTTTACCAAAATGATTCAATATTTCTGCAGAAACTATACTAGTTATTAAAAAAAATATTATTCCAAATATTACTAAAATTATTTTTTCCATTATGTCAACCTTTTCATTCCTTCAGTTTTTTTCTTAAAAAAGAAAAAAAGAAAAAATTCATGTTCTCACCTATGTTGGTTTTATTTCTGTTGTTATCGTGTATGTACCTGGTTTTATGTCTATCACAAAGTCGTAGCAGACTAATATGGGTAAGTTTTGTTTTGACACAGTTGTTAAATTTCCTGTAATAATTGTTCCACCCATTTCAGCTAGATAGCTCTCTACACCTAGATCACAATCAAAGTAAGTTACTAGATTTGTTTCAAATAGGTAATTGCTTGGGTTCCATGATGTCAACTTTTTGTTTGTACCATCATAATCTATCGACGGAACTAACCATATCTTTGCTCCTTTGCAATGGAGATAGTTGTCATATCCATCATGATTTAAACAATAATCTGGATTAGGGTTGATGTTCCAGTCTGGAGATGATGGTAAATTCATATCCAAATTGACAAGACCTGATACATTAATATTCCCACTTCCATCTGTCATTACTGTTGCTATTAAATCCCCAGGATTATTTCCACCCCAATTTGAAAATCTTGGTGGAGCAAAATCTGCATAATATATCAATTTATATTCAGTACTTGTTTGCAATCCTGTTGCCATTAAAGAATAGGTGAAATTTTTATTCACTGTGTCAAAGACTAATGTTGCGCTTGTACTGTCGCTAATTACGTTCCAATTGGAATCTTTGTTTTCAAGTATCAACGTGGTCGTTGGGTTTATTTCATAAATTTTTGTTTTGATTTCTCCATTAGTAAGTTCTGGACTATACGTTGTATCAAATTTTACAGGTATGTCAACAGATGCCTGATTTTCTATCCAATGTTTAAAACAAAATGTTTCTCCACCTGGTGCTGGTTCTGATATGCTATCAGTGACCGTGCATGCAGCATAATCTGGATCACATTGTTTACCATCCAATTTTATCGCTTGTTGTGTTGTTACAGTTGTTGTAATCTTTCCGTAATAGGTTAGTAAACCTGCACTTGCTAGACCTGCAATTAATAATAATGTTATAGCAGTTGCTGATATCGATCTTCTAAGAATAGTTACTTGTTTCTTTCTAAATTTGTTTACTGCTTTCATTAATTCTACCTCCATATTAACCACTAATAAGTTAGAATATTAAAGATTTAAATCTTATTTGTCATAAAATGCTTTATTTTAACTTATATTGACATTAGAATTATTTTTTATTAAAAATAAACAATTTTTATACCTTATTTAAGTTTTATTGATACGTGGGAAAAAATTAATAATTATCTTGTAGGAAGAAGTGTTACCACCAACAAATTAGTTCTTTTCAATCTTTGACAGTTAGAAATTGAAAAATCAAAACCTTGTGAAATTTTAAAAAAAAGAAAAGAAAAAAAGGGCCATCAAGCCTAATTTAAAAATTGGCTTACACAGCTCTTACAATTATGTGGAAATTGCCTTCTGTGAACATTCCTATACATGGCACTGGGTATGTCAATCTGAATTGACATTCTGCTGATGCTCTGTTCTTGATTATACTGTAGTCGTCTAAAAATCCAGTCTCGATTAATGATTCTGCACCTAGACATTTGTATCTGTTACAAGATGTGCTTGTGTCTTTGTTTGGTATGTTGTGCCAGTTATCATCTTCGAATGTTCCGATCTTACATCTGTATTCCATTCCTGTGTATTGTCCCTCACCGTCAACGTCTAAAACGTTGCTTATTGGACACTTAGCTCCTGAGTGAGTTGGGTCTGTCAAGTCATCTGCTGCGATGAATGCCCATAGATCTACTCCACCCTCAGCCAAATTGGAAATTACTAGTTTGTTTGTAGACATGACTGTTTGACCTGGGTAACCGTTCTCAAACTGGATAGATGAAGCACCGTTGTTGGTACTTAAGTCTATCATAATAGCTGGGTTAAAGAACCAAGTTTGAGATATACCATCGTCAGTAACAGCACCTGCCTGATCGTTTGCTTGTATTGAAACTGTACTCTTTCCGTACCAAGATGGTTCAACTGTCAAGATACATTCAAAGATCTTATCAGTTAATTTATGCAAACCAGCTGGTGCGAATGGTTTTTCTGGTATTTGATTTGAGAAGGCTCCGTCTTTATATTCACTTGTAATATCGTTACACAAAGCTTCATGTTGACCATCAACAGTGAAGAATGAGTAACCTATGTCTGGAGCACCGTTCAAGTCTCTTACTGCAACCAGGAAATATATTTGTTCACCTGAGAATGCATATTGCTCGAATCTAGCTTCGTCGAAGAGAACTATACAACCATCAGTCTGGGCATCTTGTATACCGTCGACAGGCATGTATGGTCTGCTTCCACCGTATTTGTTATCTTCACAAATGTCGTATCTGGATTCAATTAAGTAAATTTCAGGTGGTAAATTACCTGGACCTGCTTCAATTGGAATTGTGTCTGCTTTTGCTGCAACCATTAGTGCTACTAGAGCTACTGCGACTATTCCATAGAATAGTTTATTCATTTTTTATCTACCTCCATATTTAATAAAAATAAGATAGGAGATTAAAGATTTATATTTTATCTGTCTTTAAACATGAGATTTTACTTAAATAAGAGAGAAAATACTTTATCAGATTGAATAAAAGAATTTACTACCTTATTTAAAATTTATTAATACAAAGAAAAAAATTGATTTTCTTTTGATAGAAATTTCTGTAACCCAAAAATAGTAGTATTGTTCATGAAATAGAAAAAAATAAAATAAAAAAATAAAAAAACAGTTCTTATCTTTCAGTCACAACTATTGAATTAAAATTTCACTTGTATTTGATCTGAATTACATTCACTGGAATATCAACTATGCTCACTATATCACTGTAATACTTGCCACCTACTATAGTCGCTTTGTTATCCTGAATGTCAAAGATTAAGTTGTCTAAGGTTATTTTTTTTCCGGGTTTTATCAGTAAAAATCCTTTTCCTTCACAGTGTACTGTGGTGTTGAATGCATCGCAAGATTTCAACTCATCCATTTGAACCGACACTGATATAGGTCTGTAGTATGGAATATTAAAGAATGGAATATAATTTTTTACCTTACCCTGGAAATAAAATTCTGCAGATCCATGCAATCTTGAGTCAGAAAAGAAATAACCAGTTATATGTGTGAAAGTTGTTGTATAATCGACTAGGTCTATGTCGTCCAGTTTATTTATCTTTCCTTTTGATAGTTCTTTGGTATCTATCTGGAAGTATGTTACAAGTTTTACCTTTGGCGGATTTATCACTAATATATTATCGATTCCCCAGAAAGGAAATCCGTTGACATAACCCGTGATGTTCAAGTTGAAATGTTGTGGATTTGTAAGGCCTGTGAAAAAACTATGTACTTGCGATCTGTTGAATTTTACCATCATATCTTTAATTCCATCATAATCAGAGTCGTCTATATATGTAGGTGAAAGTTCTGCTGGAACTGAACCAGTCTTACCGACTACTGATAATTTCACTGTGGATATATCTATATCCTTTACGTCAGCGCCAGACAATTCTATGATACAAGTTATATAATTTCCTTTACTCTTTAGATTCAAGACATCTGGTTCACATTCTATTGTTGCTGCTGGAAAAACATTTACATGTGCATCTAGATCACTGTTTTGTTTCTGTGAAGCGTTAACAGATACAACTAACGCTAAAGAGAGTAAGATAGGTAGTAGTAAAACTACCCCTATTTTTAGCCATTCTTTGCTCTTCATTTTTCTCCCTATTCTAATCTACATATTTCTAATAGTAGCATTAAAAATCAAAGCTACTAAAATTTTTAAATTATTTAGTCACAACTTGATGTAAATGTTATTGTTTGTGTATAACTTGCAGCTGTGACACCATGTGGAATCTTTAGTTTAAAGTGCATATCAAAAGAATCTTGGTTACTCAAAATTCCTCCATGAATTGTTGTTGCTGTTGTTGATAAATGTGTCGTCATTGAATCATAATCTATATTTGATTCAGCATAGTGTGTTGTGTCGACTAAGAATGCTACAGGTGTAGATGCTGGTGTCCAATCAGTTCCAGCAATTGTTAAATCGTTAGTCGTTTCAGTTCCATCATTTTTTACATTTGCAACTTGATCTACTGAAGTTTCATCCTGCAATAGAGAACCAAAACTTATCCCAGTAGGATTAAGTAAAAGACCACATACAGGTACAATATCTGTTGTCGCAGTCAATGGAGTTTCTCCCCCACCTTGTGCCATAACTAATGTTGATAGAGTCATCGCTGTTATTAACATTGAAATTGCTAAAATTTGTTTCAACTTTTTCACCTCCTAATTTTTATTATATAAATTCCCATACCTACGATAATCAAAACTAAAAAAATCATGACAGGATAAATTGGAAAAGATGAAGATTCAACAACTAAACCAGTTGAAGGATTTTTAACTTCTTGTTTAAGATTACTAAGAATAGTGGTAGTTGGAATAGTTGTTGTTGTCCTGGTAACAGCAGGTAAACCGGGTATTATTATATTGACTAGTTTCTTCATCTGAACATTTATCTTAACTTGACCTGGTGTTCCTTCCTGCAATGCATAAATGTATCCTCTTAATTCACCACCAAGTGATTTATCGTAATCATCCGGTATTTTAGCAGTTATATCAGTGTAGATGAGTTTTTTTGGTGACAGATCTACTTTTTCAGGAAAAGAAAGATAAGGTGCAACATCACCCTCTGCTCTTAAACTAATTGTAATTGTTTCATTACCATCATTCACCAAACCATACTTAACTGAACTGCTACCTCCTATAGTAATGTTAAACATGAGAGTTCCAGCAACTTGCTGTAATGCAAATACAGAAGAAAAAATAAAACAATTAAAAAGGATAAAGATTAGAATAATTGGTAGAAGTTTACTCATAGAAGTTTATTTCTATTATACAGATTAAAAACATATATAAAAAAGGTTGTCATTCATTAGTAATTCTTCTATTAAATAGTAAAATCTTTTCTTTTTCCTATTAAAATCACTAAACAGTAGATATTGACATATTCTCTATTAAATAGAAATCTTTTTTATAAAAGAAGATAAAATATTTTCTAATAGCATGAAAAAACATAGCATTCCACAATTGAATAATTTTTTTGAATTCGTGTTATCTGAATGTAATTCATCTCAACCATTTAACAATGGTATACAAATAGTCCCATATATTTATGGAAACCAAAGTCTACCTTCAGGAAAAGAGATAGCGCTTTACAATTCTAGAATAACTTACAATCAAAATTATACAGTAGTTAGCTTGAATTTTACTATATCAGCAGTTTGATTGATTAATATAAATTAAATAAAAAAAGAAAAAGAAATCATTTCTCTTTAGCAATCTCTACATTCTTTTGTTTCTTTAGAGAATTTATTAAAATTTCAAGATCTATGACTTCATGGCACTTAGGACATCTTATTTCCCAGAATTCATCGAACTGTTCAGTTACCATTTTATCAACAAATATGTTTCAATAAAACAAATTTAGCGTGCTAGAAGAAAAAGATTTGCATTAAAAATTATATAATCGATTAATTATTATCTGGTAGTTTTTCTAAGGAAAAGAAAGTATTTTACTACTTTATAGAAAATTAGAAGGAAATTAAAAATTATTTTCCATATTTTCTTTTATTGTATTTTTTTACGATTAGAATAACTAGAATTAAAACAACAACTAATAAAGATGAAAATATGAATGGTCCTAAGATGTTCAAAGTTTCAATCAAGTTGAACATTCCTGTAGTAACTTGCTTTTCTTCTTGTTCCATTGCTTCCACTACTTCGGGTGTTTTATTAACAATAGTGTAAACTTTATCTGTTTTAATTACTTCAACCGGAGGAATAGTTGTAGTTACTACATTGTTTACATGATTACTTGCCTTCACTGAAGATCCACTCCCTCCGCCGTTGTAATTTCCACTACTAGATGATCCTACATCATTCTGCGGTGGTGTTTGAGGCGATTGAGTCTGGTTTACTTCATCTGCACATATAAAATTCTCTACATTAACCGTCCAAGTTTTAGAATCAGAAACGTCCCCATTGGAAACTGTAACTGAAACTGAATGTTTACCAACATCATTTCTGCCAGGAGTAAACGTATAATCAGCAGTACCAGAAACTTTATTCCCATCTAAAGTCCATGAGTAAGTTACACCATTGCTACTAGATGTGACTACAGAGAAAGTAAATGGACTGCCTTCTATTATACTCAAATCGGTATCACCTGGGCTGAAAGATTGAATGAAGAATTCATCACTACTTGCTTTAACCTCCTCTTCATCTGGTGGATCTATATAAATGCTCTGACTGTAATACGTACTTGATAACGTGTCATTAACTCTATCATTATCATTATCTGTTGCAATTATCCAGAACTTCATATCGTGTGTCTTGTGTTCTGCCCCTGGAGCCGGTATAGTGAAAGTATATTTGTTTCCGTTAACAACAGGATTGCTATCCATTCCATCTTCTCCCGTGAAATAGTTATAATCGTAATGTAGAATTGCTGAGCTAACACCCCCTTGATCTGTTATAGTTATCTGCACAGTAACTGGATCACTGAAATTGACTGATCTCAAATAAGCTGGATTAGAGAAAGAAGGTCCTTTCACATCATCATCAGAAATTCTTCCACCTAACTGTTCATCGGATGTCACTTCATTGCCCGCTTGATCTTTGGCATTGACTTTCCAGTAAATGTTCTTCCCTACATAATTTATCCAAATATCTCTTGGAATCTCAAAGCAGTATTTGTTATTAACTTTACTCAGATAACCAAACCAATCAGAGTAAGAAGTACAGAAGAATTTATAAGAGAATGTCACGTTTAGTTGACAATCATCTGTGATCTCAGCACAAATTTTATACCCAGAAGTATCATTGTCATAGATATTTCCATCACTCGTCAATTTTACAATTTCAGGTTTTGTCTTGTCACTATAACAACAATAGCAAGGAATAGTTGTTGTGGTAGACGTGGTTGTTGGAGTAGTGGTTGTTGTTGTGGTTGAGGTTGTAGATGTTGTTGTGGTGGGTTTAGTTGTGGTTGAGGTTGTTGTCGTTGGTATGGTTGTTGTAGTAGTAGAAGTTGTTGTACTTGTTGTCGAAGTAGTAGTCGTTGTCGTACTTGTTGTTGATGTGGTTGTTGAGGTTGTTGTCGAAGTCGTAGTAGTTGATGTAGTAGATGTTGAGGTTGTTGAGGTTGTTGAGGTTGTGGATGTTGAAGTGGTTGAGGTTGTGGATGTAGATGTGGTTGAAGTTGTACATTTAGTTGTGGTTGTTGTTGGTGTGGTTGTTGTAGTGGTTGAAGTAGTAGATGTTGTAGTTGTTGTAGTTGTAGTTGTTGAAGGTATTTGCCTATCACCGAATTTTACTTCTTTTAATATTTCATCATTAATCTGAACAATTTGTGGATTGTCAACTGTAACTTCCCAACCAGATGGGAGATTTTCAGTTATAATGTATTCTCCAAAAGGAATACAAAATTTGTAAGCTTCTCCATATGTATTGGTTATAAAATTCAATGATATTCCTTCACCATCTAAGTGAAATAGAAAACCGGCTAATCTAGGTTCGTCGACTTCCCAAATTCCATTACCATTATAATCATTAAACTTGAAAATTTTGAGATTTCCACAAGGAATAGTTGTTGTGGTTGATGTGGTTGTTGGTGTAGTGGTTGAAGTTGATGTGGTTGAAGTTGAGGTTGTTGAAGTTGTACATTTAGTTGTGGTTGTAGTGGGTGTGGTTGTGGTTGAAGTAGTTGGTGTAGTTGTTGTAGATGTTGTTGTGGTTGAAGTTGTGGATGTTGATGTGGTTGAAGTTGTACATTTAGTTGTGGTTGTAGTGGGTGTGGTTGTGGTTGAAGTTGTGGATGTTGATGTGGTTGAAGTTGTACATTTAGTTGTGGTTGTAGTGGGTGTGGTTGTATAACAAGTAGTAGTGGTTGTAGTTGTTCCACAAAAAGGTCCTAAATCTGCATTAACAGAACTGATAACTATAAATGTAATTAAAATAAACAACATACAAAAATAAACAAAACTTTTATTCATACTATTCCCCGGATATCCGACCCTAATTACTAAAAAGTATTATTAATTAAATATTTAAACAGAAAAGGCATAATGTATTTCAATTTATGCTAATACTAAGATTTAGGGATTTTTCTAAGAAAAATAAAGTATTTTACTACCTTATAGAAAAATAATTTATGCCAACATTTCATCATGAAGTTAAATATTAATGTATTACTGTTTCAATTCTATATTAGAGGTGGCGCGATGGTATACGGAAAAGGTATAATTATAATTAGGGGACTTGAAAACGCCTGTAAAAGATTACAAGAAAGGCTGTTCACAAAAGTTGATTATCATTCCCCAGAACATTTAGATGGTACTTATATAGGAACACCAATAATTGCATCAGAATCAGAACTAGTAGAAGTTAAACCCAATGATTTTGCCACAGAATTGACACGCAATATTGTTCAAGAATATCATTTAGATGTAGAGCAAATTCATGTCGATGGTTCAGTGATAGTCCTTCGTTCTGACATTACAACTTCACAAAAAATAGCAAGAAAAGCAAGAGATATGAATAGAAAACTTTATGGGGAATCATTAGAAATCGAGACTAGAAAAGTACTAGATGAACCAAGAAAATTACCAGATGACAATTCGGAGCAATATTGGGATAATTTGAATGTGTCAAGAATGACTGAATAGAAATTTTTTCAAATTTCCTCTTTTCTTCTTTTAATATGGAATTTCAAAAAAAGTAGAGTTCTGTGGTTCTGGTAAATCTCTTAAAATGAAATCTTCTAAATTATTGTCTGAATCCCATCCGTTACCTGCCGTAGAGTTCAGATATCCTGGTTTTCTCTCCATACTCTCATCTGTAGGCGGATTTAAACAAGCTTGATTCTCCGGATCAATGGCATTCCCGTACCCAACTTTATCTATTATATAATTGGTAGCATTCCTCAAAGCGATATGACCTCCAGTTTTAGAAAAACCAAGAGAAGTATCAATAATATCTGGTGTAGGAACAATAGCATTACCTCCGATTAAGAAAAATCCATATACTTGTATCGAACCATTTATATCTGCAATCTTACTCCAAGAAATTCCATTTGCAGATTTGTAAGCAATATTCCAATCAGTTATGTTTACAATCTGATCAGTGGGGTTGTATAATTCGACAAATTCAAATGCAGATTCAGAACTACTACTATCTACTAAGAACTCACTTATTACCACATGATTTGCTATTGTTGGGATAGTTGTGGTAGTTGTACATTCAATAGTTGTTGTGGTTGTTGAATATGGAGTTGTTGAAGTAGTAGTTATTGAGGTTGATGTTGTGGTTGTGGAAGTTGTAGTTGTATAACATGTGGTGGTAGTTGATGTTGTCGTGGTGGACGTTGTAGTAGTAATTACACATGAAAGAACACTATTAGCAAATCCGGGAGTTCCACCATCTACTAAACTTTCACACCAATCATTTTCAACTCTTTCAAGTGTCCTATTGTTACCATTACCACCATATGAACTATTGTATATTACAGAATCCACGACATTCAAGGAATAATCTTTCAAAGTTATGTACTCTCCATCATTACTTAAAGAGAAAGAACTTTCGATTATAGTTCCAGTAAACAACCACCGATTGAAATCGGTGGCATTCAGTAAGCAAAGTATTCATTAAGTCTTTTCTGATCACCTCTCTCTCCCTGATTTCTAACGTATCTCTCCACTATTTCCGATTGCACATCCCCGA